>Ga0316206_1000150_pt1 | contig 139486 bp, 124 predicted proteins | sample 6monthpyrite_MG_FD_204942 | JGI IMG/M metagenome (GOLD analysis project Ga0316206, IMG submission 204942) | Microbial mat bacterial communities from mineral coupon in-situ incubated in ocean water Damariscotta River, Maine, United States -... | ecosystem: Environmental > Aquatic > Marine >... | reverse complement strand
TGGTAAATAGTTTCCTGACCGTGAAAGATGATCTGGAGCCTATACTCAGGGATGAATTATTGCAGCGAGTTAAAGATGATCTAGTAACCGTGCTTGATGTGCGTCCCGCAGAAGAATTTGCTGCAGGTCATGTGCCCGGCGCTATCAATGTGCCATTAAAAGAGCTAGAAGGATATCTGGATAAACTGGGAACAGAACAGGAAATAGTAGCTTACTGTCGTGGCCCACATTGTGTACTGGCCTTTGATGCTGTCGCCAAAGCCAGGGAAAAAGGCCTGAATGCGCGGCGCCTGGAGGATGGTTTTCCTGAATGGAAATTAGCGGGTATGCCAGTTGAGCAACAATATAAATAAAACAGGATTATTGGGTCTTCAACAATAAGAATAGTAAATGCGCACTTAAGGCTGTAAGTAATTGATAATAAGGCTCTCTTTAAAGGGTTATTTTGTGGGGATCCTAATTAAAGATGGCGGAGGCAATGCAATCAATTTACCGCCTGATAAATCTCTGATTCTTATGGCATTCGGAAGTAAAGATGGGTGCCTGCTTCTATTATAATTTGTAAACAATGAATCTATCACAAGAGAACAAATACCCCATGTCCGATATTTATGAGATTTTCATTATCGGAAAAAGTCGCTGAAGGTCTGTTCATCATTGAACTCGGAAATAAAACTAAAAATACCGATTGACCGAAGTTGGCCGTTTCGTAGCATTCCTCCAGTGTCCGCTTTACTTAATAATCTCGAATATTACATCTTTTATTGTTCTCACAATAATTGTCTTGAACAATAATTTAAGAAAAATTATTCGGCAGGGTCGAGCTGAACAGGTTCCAACTGAACGCCCAGTGTTCCTCTGGGTACCATCAAACTTATCCGTTCACCATTGCGCAAAACATCTACATTGGTATAACTGCCTATCTCACCTTCAAGCGTAAGACGACGGATATCTGCCCAGGCTAAAACCTTTTGATTATCGTAGGAAAGAATAATGTCATCGCTTGAAAAACCAGCTGATTCAGCTGGTGAACCTGACATGACAGAAGAAATTTTTACGCGGTTGTTTTGTTGGCTGGCAAATAAATATTTATCGTAAGCGTTATCACCTAGTTCGGAGCGTAATGAAATTCTATTTTGATTTAATTCACGCAGCTGCTTTCTATATTCGTTAGATGCAACACCCTTATTACGGCGAATTTTATTTTGTAATTCTAATCGCTCGTATTCCTGTTGGCTCATCTGGCGAAGAAGTTTTTCGGCTTTCTCAGTGCTGATGCCTGCCGCCATTAAACTTTCACGATCAGGTCGTACAGGGAGGTTAGATGAGATGGTTTCAGTGATCTGTTTTGTCGGTGATTTATCATCGTTGATGTTTTGTAAGAGGCCTTCTAATTGGAGCTCTAATAGGCCTACTTTGTACTGTAATGCCTCAAGTTGAGTGCTATCGGCTGATGCGGCATCAGGCAGATTTTCAGATGAAATATAGTCCGATAAGTGGGTGCTATTTACGGCAGCAAAGGAGGCTTTATTAGTTTCAGGAGCTTGGCTGCTTTTTCCACCTACATAGCCACCAAGGTAACCCAGGCATAGAGCAAGAATAATAGTCGTCAGGTTTTTTTTCATATTCTTAAAATAGCACTTTTTGAGGAAGCGTGCGTTATGTTGTGGCTTGAATTAATGACGAGTTTTACCTCGATTCGTTTTCCTCTTTACCACAGCAAGATAGAAGTAGGCGCTTTTCATTTAAGCTGGTTTCTTTTACATGGCGTTATTTAAACATTAGCTCCCACTCTTTATTCAAGGCTAAACCATATTTATTAAAAGGATGATAAAACCAATAATGGCGGCGAGAGGGATGATGAACCCCATCCAGTCACTCATATTTCCTTTTGGGGCTGTTTTAACGGCGCGTCGCATGCTTGGAAAGATAAAAATCATCATGCCAATAATTAGCACGACACTGCCGATTGTCATCCAGTTCATGGTTAACCTCTATGTGATGTTGTTAAAATACTAGCCCTTAAACAATCACGCCCCGGATATACCGGGGCGTGATTGTTTACATTGATGCTGATGATCTAGTCATCGCCACCAAATGCGCCAAGCAACTGCATGAGTGCCTGGAACATATTAAGCAGAGACAGGAACAGGCTAGCGGCTGCCATGATGTAATTAGTTTCGCCACCATGAATGATTGCAGATGTTTGATATAAAATCAGGCCACTCATAATCATTACGATAGCGCCACTGATTACTAGTTGCATAACAGGCATTTGCAAGAAGATGTTAGCCAATGCAGCTACCAGCACAACCATGAGGCCAACCATCAGGAAGCCACCCATAAAGCTAAAGTCTTTACGTGTTGTTAATGCATAACCAGATAGACCGAGGAAAATCACACCTGTACCGCCCAGAGCAGTGGATACAATACTCGGGTTGATCGCCATGTAGAAGTTAAGCATAGGGCCTAAGCCCAAGCCTAATAGACCTGTAATTGCAAATAATACAGGGATACCCGCAGACGAATTAGCTGTGCGAGGCAGTACAAACCATAAAAGGCCAATCGCCACCAGGCTAGAGACCAGAGAAACCCCGTGACCTAATCCAGCTGACATGCCTACTAATGCCATTACACCACTGAAAATCAGTGTCATGGATAACAGCATGTATGTGTTTTTTAATACCTTGTTAGTTGCAAGAGCAGACTCCTGCGCGCGGCCAAGTGAAATATTATGATCGTTCATTTAGATACCATTATTAATTAGTTGATTTGATATAGATTAACATTGTGATTTGGACAAGGCAAAGTCAATATTAGTTTCTTATTATTTTCATAAGTTTTCTCTTTAAATAGGAAATAATCTGCCAAGGGGCTGGTTTTACTCAAAATTTTCATGTATTCTTCCGCCCCTCGACGTATAGCGCTGAGCCTGGAGAGGTGGCAGAGTGGTCGAATGCACTGGTCTTGAAAACCAGCGTCGGTTTATCCCGACCCAGGGTTCGAATCCCTGCCTCTCCACCATATATTTCAAAGCTCCTACGACTAATAGGGGCTTTTTTTATGCCTGTTGAAAACCTGCTGTATGCAGCAAAAAAGTGAACTATCTGCACATAAGGTGAATTAGCTGGATTCAAAGGCATATTTTTGTTATTTTCTCTGCATTAAATTAATTAGGGGTTTGGCTCATGCCAGAACTGTTTTCGACAGATTGGGCTCAGAAGTATAAAGATATATGGAATAGCAATGAAGGAATCGCTGAAGACTTAGGTCGTAAAGGGTTTAATTCTGTTGTTGCGTTTGGTATTGAAGAAGAAGTTGAGCCTCGCGTTGTACTGACTATTTTAAATGGGCAAATCATGACCGCAGGCATGCATAATGGTGAAGAGCTAAATTGGGATTTAAGGGCGTCGCCTAAAGAGTGGGATGCTCTAGTGGCGAAACCACCTGGTTTAATGAAGCTTGGCCTTGCCTATACATCGCGCAAACTCAAATTTAAAAAAGGTGATTATGCGGTGATGATTAAAGACCCTGCATTATCCACTGCCTTTGTTAAATGTTTTGCATTGATGGCCAAGGCTGTCGATTAATTGATTCTGTCTTGCTAACCCTGACTTATTATCCAAGATAAATTACCCGCTAATCTCCTGTTGTCGGGTACATTTTGGCTTAACTTTTCGGTGTTCTACCGGGATTAAACTCTCTTACAAGCTGCTTAAACTGTGACAGCTGTTTATCACTCTGCGATGGTTCATAGCGCAATTTAGAATATAGACGTGTAATAAGCTGAATAGAGTTCTTTTGTTCGGGCAGTAGCGCTATCGCGCGATGGGAAAAGTCAAACGCACCTTCATAGGTCTCTCGCGTTAAACCTTTTGCTGATAATTTTTTACAAAATGTTGCATAAGCCTCAACCACCGGTTCAACTTTAGCTTTGTGCCATGGTTTAAATATAAACAGCGATGTAATCAATAAAGCCAGAGTAAAACCAATAACTAAAAGCAGAACGATGTCAGAGAAATTAATTTGCTGATTTAACAGGCGACTTAGTAGCTGTTTTTGCTGTGCTATATCATAGCCAATAACCCATTGGTTCCAGCGGTTATCAATGGCGTCCCAGTAAAAAAGCAACTCTTTAAATACACTGTTACTTAATTGCATATGTAATGAGCGTGCTTCATTAACATCTAATGCAGCATCAAGACTTTGCTCGATGCGCTGCGGCGCAATCGCTGCAGTTGGATCAATGCGCACCCAACCACGGCCTTGTAACCATACTTCAGACCAGGCATGTGCCTCACTCTGACGTACCGTCAGCACCTGGGTTAATGGATTTATTGTGCCGCCCTGATAACCCAGCACAACCCGTGCAGGAATGCCTGCGGCACGCATAAGTAATGTAAAGCTACTGGCGTAGTGTTCACAGAAACCACGTTTTGTTTGAAACAGAAATTGATCCACCGGATCAGCGCCCGAGGTTAACGGTGGGCTTAGCGTGTAATGAAATTCGTCCTGATTAAATGTTTTCAACACGTGTTTAACAATCTCCTCGGCCTGTGAAAACTGCGCTGCGAGTTCTCGGCCTTTAAGCAATGTTTTTAAGTTTGTTTGTGGCGGAATTTTTAGGCCCGCGCTTTTTTCCCATGGAGAAATTTCTCTTTGAATTTGGTAATCCAGAGAAGATGTTAAATGGTATTGATAAAGGCTGGTTATTTTATGCTGAGCGCGCAGTACAAAATTATTGGTGTATATAATGTCATCAGGAATATCTACCGGCATATCCAGTGCGTAAAGCCATTTTTTCTCGTGGGCTTGCAGAGTAATCGTGTAGTCAATCAGATTTTTAGACGTTAATAAACTCGGCTCAGGCGTGATGTTTTGTTTTCCTCTTTCCCAGGTCCGGCCATCAAAATACCAAAGTACCAGCCCGCGCCAGTAAAGTTGCTGTTGCGCCGGGATTTCATTTTTGAACTGAACTCTAAATGCAACCGCACTGGATTTAATTAAATTAGAAATATTACCGGGTGACATGGTGTCACTCAAACCGCTGCTGGCTGTTTTTTCTTCTTCTGGTAGTTTCCATAATGGGCCAGAAATACGTGGGAACAGGATGAACATAATCAACATCAGCGGCAATGCCTGTAAGAGCATTTTTATGGATAATTTGAGTTTTGCAATATTATCAATGGCGGCGTTATTTTGGTTAATGGTTATCATGCTCATTAAAAGCACAACAATAATGCACAGCATAAAAATGACAGTGGGAATACTTTGTGAAAAAAGAAAATTTGTGACGATAATAAAAAAACTAAGCGAGATTAGTAGCATGTATTCACGTCGTGACTGGCTCTCGTGTAACTTAACGGCCAGCAGTATAGAAAGTAATACCGAACCCGCGGTTTTACCAAATAGGGTACCAAAGTGAAAAAATAATCCCGCTGAAGAAAATATGATAATAATCAGTAGCAGCCATTTTGCTGGTAACCAGCGAGGGTGCTTAATACACAATAGGCGCCAGCTAAACAAACAGGTAATCAGAAAAATTGACCACAAGGGGAACCGGCTAAGGTGAGGTGTAATAACCAGAGACAGGGATAACACGACCCAGAACACCGGGTGCTGGCTGAGAGTTTGTAAATCGGCTTTGTTTATACTGAATTTCATAGGCCAAAAAGTGCAAGTGCCTTTAAACATTGTTGCTTATGCTGGAGGCCATGTGAAGGCGGGATTGTCGTACCGGGAATATCCAGGCCAAAGTTAAGGCTGTGCTTACTGGCATCTAATATCATTCTGCATAATTGCGACAGGCGATGTTCTGTATCGAGCGCAGGCTCTAGTTGTGTCCAGCGAATCCACATATCCTGCGATGTTTCATTGCTAAATAATTTGGTTTGCAGCTTGCCTGTTTTGGCGATGGCTTTCCATGCCATATGGTTAGGCAGGTCGCCGGCCTGATATTGGCGAATACCCGAAAAATCATCAGTGCCCTGTTTTATATTAGTTGTGGAGCCGTTTAATTCCTGGTCAGATTTAATAATCGGTGTGTGATGTGCGTAGGGTGCTGGATAGACCAGGCATCGACTGTCGAGGTTTAACCAGCTCCAGGCGTGAAATAGCCCAAATGGAAATTCAGAAAATAATTTTATTTGACCCGGCGAGGAATACCCCCGGTGTTGTGCCGTGCAGACTAACTGGCTATTGGTATGTGTTGTGTTGAGCAAATGGGCATGGCTAATTTGTGAGGTAGATGAACGCAGTTGAATGGCTGGGCGTAGTTGTGGTGTTTTTTGCGACAGACTAATGGGAAACAGCATATCCTGACCAACAAAAACAGGCTCGGCGCGGCCAATATGTACATTTAGTTTATTAATGTTTTGATGCGTATATATCATTCCCAATAGAGCCAGTGAGCCGAGTAGAAATGCCAGCATAAACCCCAGGCTATTTTCGTAATTAATGGCACCAAATAAAATTAATAGCAAAACCATAAAGTACAGAACGCCATGTCGAGTCGGTAAAATATATAAATGATGGCGGTCAATTTCTATTTGATGAGACGCGGGTGGTTGGCGTTTTTTTGCCCAGCCTTGAATAAAGCGTTCAGCAAAACGCGGCAATAATGGCAGGTTTTCAGCCATTAAATAGAAACCTGTCGTGGGTTGTTATGCTCATTAAACAGGTACCTGTTTAATGAGCATAACAACCAGATCATCTATATTTTTATCCTGATGCTCCGGGTGTATTTGTAAACGGTGTGCGGCAACAGAAGGCAGCACCTGTTGTATATCTTCCGGGATGACATGATCTCGGCCGTGAAGGAGTGCCCATGCGCGGGCGCATTTTTGCAAGGCAAGCCCCGCACGAGGCGATAGCCCGCTAATAAACCAGGGCGATAAGCGGCTACTGCGAATCAGGTTGAGGACATAGTCCAGAATAGCCTGTGACATATGTATTTGTTCAGCCGCCAGTTGTATGGCGACTAGTTGTTCAGGCGTTACGGCAGCATTGAGCTGACTAATTAATTGATGGCGATCTACACCTTTTAGCAACTCCATTTCGGCCTGTTGATCTGGATAGCCAATATTAATGCGCATTAGAAATCGGTCTAACTGAGACTCCGGTAATGGGAAGGTGCCTACCTGTTCTAGTGGATTCTGCGTGGCGATGACAAAAAATGGCTGGGGTAGTTTGCGAGTTATGCCATCCTGGGTAACCTGTTTTTCTTCCATCGACTCCAGTAGAGCACTTTGGGTTTTGGGTGTTGAGCGATTAATTTCATCTGCCAGCAATATTTGGCTAAACACCGGGCCCTGATGAAACTTAAACGACTGAGATTGGGTATCAAAAATAGATACGCCTAAAACATCGGATGGTAGCAGGTCACTGGTGCATTGCACACGCTGGAAATCAAGGCCGAATACCTTTGCCAGGGTAAGTGACAGCGTGGTTTTGCCGACACCAGGAAGGTCTTCTATTAATAGGTGACCGCCCGCTATCAGGCAGCTTAGAGCTAGCTGTATCTGCCGTGATTTACCTAAAATGATGGATGAAACCGCGGATGAAGCATTATGTAGCAGCTGATCTATTTGCTTGCTAGTGAGTGGACTTTTGGCTGTAGCATCGATTGTAGGTGAAACCATATCGCTCTCTATTTTGTTTTCAAATGTAGCAGGTGTTGGTGAATTGTCGATAATCAAAAGCGAGTCATGCAGAGTGGACAAGCCATTTTAAAGTTCGTATTTCATCTGTGTAAATAATCATATCAAGTATAGACAGCTTGTGCATTTTGGCGGGAGTGAGGCAGGTAATGCATACGGAGTTGCGATTATTGTGCATTAGACTCGGGGCTCTGCATGAGTTATTTATGGCAACTCAACGACTATGGACTGAAAGTCCATAGGTTGACGACAGATGACTAAAAGCCCTCTCTTATACAATACCACTCACAATACATTTTATTAACTGCACTAAAATTTAATCAATTTGTGAATCAAGCGCAGCGGATCCAGCAGAATTGAGTCGTGATATAGGTGGGTCCGCTACGCTTGATCCAGCCTACTTTTGTTGAAATAGTTCTAGCTTCATTAACACATGTGTAGCCGCTAAAGCCTTGCACTAAAGTGCATAGTTTTTACTAGCGCCCTGGGACAATGGACAATGTGTATCGCAGAAACAGGTAATGTAAGTTTCTTATTGATAGAAAACACTTTAAAATTAAGGTTTTGACCCAATCTACCAGACAACAGACGGATTGAACTTTTACATGCAAGTTATGCCTAATTTGCCTTAACTATTTAGATATTTATTATATGAATTATTTTGATCGTTTGCGTTCTATAACGCTCACGCCTACGCGGCTTATTTTTATTCTGCCAGCGCTTCTGATATTAACGAGCAGCGCGACATTTTTTACCAAAGTTGAGGCGCTCTACCCGTGGGGCGCAGACAATGGCGGTTTTCTAGTTTCACTGGCCTTTTTCCACTACAGCCTACTTACCTTATTAATGGCTATTTTTAGTCTGTTTATTCCAGTACGTATTATTGCAAGTGTATTTATCCTGATTACTGCAATGCAGGGATATTACACCACACAGCTAGGTATCATGATTGATACCGACATGATCAGGACGATGTTTGAAACCAATGTCGCAGAGGCAAGCGATATACTGAATGGCGGTTTTATACTGCATATTTTGTTACAGGGTGTATTGCCTGTCGTGCTTATGTGGATGATTCCGTTTCAGAAATCGGCATTCCTTAAAGAATTGAAATTTAAGGCCTTTAGCAGCGCTGTGGTTATGATCGTTTTGGTGCTAAGCGTATTCCCATTCGGCGACCATTATGCCAGTTTTTTTCGTGAGCATAAGCCATTAAGAAATTATATGTATCCCACTGTGAGCATTCTCAATATGGGTAAGTATATTGCAGAAGAGGTGAAGGCGGCTGAAACGCATGAATTTATATCGCTGACAAAGAATGTTGCGCAACTTAATACGCATGGCCATCCAAGGCTAGCTATTATGGTGGTGGGTGAAACAGCCAGGGCAGATCATTTTTCACTTAATGGTTATAACAGGCAGACAAATCCCCGGCTGGAAATGGAAAATAATCTCATTAATTACAGTAATGTTTCATCCTGCGGTACCTTAACGGCAATGTCAGTGCCGTGTATGTTTTCTCATGAGGGACGTGAAAGCTTTGATCGAGAAAGATCCTACTATAAAGAGAATTCACTAGACCTGTTAGCACGTGCTGGTGTAAGTGTTCTGTGGCGTGATAATAATTCCAGCTCAAAGGGTGTAGCACGGCGTGTTACCTATGAGGATTATCAAACGCCAGAGAATAATCCCGATTGTGATAAAGAGTGCCGCGATACAGGCATGCTCGAAGGTTTGCAGGAGTATTTCGACAGTCAGAAGGGTGATGTTCTCGTTGTTTTGCATTCAATGGGGAGTCATGGGCCGGCTTATTTTAAGCGTTACCCAAAAGAGTTTGAGAAATTTACGCCTGCGTGTAATACGCTTGAACTATCAAAATGTAGTATCGAAGAAATCACCAACGCTTATGATAATACCATTGTGTATACAGATTACTTCCTGTCAAAAGTGATCGAATTGTTAAAACAGAATGCCTCAAAATATGATGCGTCTATGCTGTATGTTAGTGATCATGGTGAGTCGTTGGGTGAGTCTGGTTTATTCTTACACGGTATGCCGTACATGATAGCGCCAGAATCACAAACACATGTCCCTGTTATTTTCTGGAGCAGTGATTTTTCAAATGTTGATCTTGAAAAGAGCGCTATGCTGAAAGATGTAGAGAACTCGCATGATGTTGTGTTTGATACTCTGTTGGCTTTATTTGAAGTTAAAACAGATTTAAATCTAGCCGCTAAGTCTCCTCTTATCACCTTAAAAGGTGAATTTGATATAGCAAAAAATGCGCAATAAGATGTTCGAGAATAAATTTAAGCCTGCAGTATTTATTGGAAATTTTGATCCAGCCAAACTTACAGGATGGCTATAGTCTATTTTCATTATTATACTGGTCTAGGATCATTGTTTGTTAATGTACTAAATAGTGTTCATGCAAAGTCTATATTTATTTGAGAATATTTTTATAAAACAATATCTTGCGATGTATTTGTTGTTTTTTTAACAGCTTGTGTGAATCTCTTGCCTTAATTAGGCAGAAAAACAGGCAAGGAACTTAACCCTTTATATAACAACGGCTATACTCTGTTGAAATAATTAAAAAAAATAACAGACACTGATTCCGTGCCAGCACAAAATACCGATAAATCTCAACTGCGAAGCCTCCCAGAAATGCCTGTTATTGCGCAGGCATTTTTGAGGCTGGAAAAAATGCACAGTGGGCAAGAGCAGGCGGTTAATCAGCTGGTTCTGCAATATCCTCTCTTTTATCAACGCATTCTTAATATTGTTAATTCAGATTACTTTAATCGAGCAGATAAAGTTGACGATATTTATCAGGCCATTCAACAACATGGCTTTGAGCCTATCTCCCAATTGGTTATTATTCAGACGGTATATCGAACACTCAATCAATATAAGATAGTTGGGCTCGATATGCCGCTGTTCTGGCAAGACTGCCTGCGGCGAGCGGTAAGCGCCAGAATGATGGGCGAGTTAATTGGACTTGATGCGCACCGCTGCTATACCGCCGGGTTTATGCAGGATATTGGTTTTCTGCTGCTTTTTTTACAGCGACCGAGTAAAGGTTTGTTGTGGCCAGAGTTTCATAAGCGAGAACCAGAAGCTCGTTATAGCATGGAGCAAAATGTATTTAGAAATACACATGATGCGCTACTGAATGTTTTTTTTGAAAGCTGGAAAATGTTACCCGGGCTTATTGATCCACTAGCATCCCATCACTCCTGTGATATAGCCGGCCTGTCGCCTTTAGATGAACAGTTATGCTGTGTACTTAAATGCGCAGACTGGATATCAGCTGTTTATACCGCAGATGACAAAAGTCATGTACTCAACCGCTTCCGTAAACTGCTTGTCGAAGACTTTGAAATGGAGCCTTTCCGGGCTGAGGATCTACTCGAATCTATTCCCGATGAAGTGAATCTGAGTTCGCTTATTTTAGATATGCCGGTAGGCGAGCACATTGCCTTTTCGCAAATCCTCTATCAGGCCAATATTCGGCTTAATGAAGACAATGTTAACTTTCAGGAATTAACCATGCGGCTTGAGCAGGCGCTGGATGAGCGCGATCGCTTAGCGGCTGAAATCAATCGGGATTTAAACCTGGCACGGGAAATTCAGCAAAGTTTGCTGCCGCCATTTCGAGAGGATAATTACCCGGTAAATGGCATTAATATCTCCGCTAAAATACTATCGGGGGACTTTTATGACTACTTTGAGCTGGAAAATGGTGACATCTATTTTAATTTAGGTGATGTGTCTGGTAAGGGGGTTAATGCGGCTTTACTAATGGCCAAAACAAGCAGTTTATTCAGGTGTCTGGGTAAGCGCATCAGCGACCCTGGAAAATTGCTGTCTGAAGTGAATAATGAGCTTTGTGAAACCTCGGTACATGGTATGTTCGTTACCATGGTCGCCGGCCTGTACCGGCCTGCAAGTGGCGATATTAAGTTAGTGAATGCAGGTAATCCACCCGCGCTACTGTTTACAGAAGACGGATTGTGTCGAGAGTTTGAAGCAACTGCACCGCCATTAGGCGTGCTGCGAGATACACTCTATACTGAATATGAGTTTAATTTAGGCAATGGTAGTTTGTATATTTACTCAGACGGTGTAACCGAAGGTTATGTCGATGAGAGCTCAATGCTAGAGTTGAGTGGCCTGTTCAAATTGATATCAAATATGGATAAACAGCAGCCCGCTCAACTCAGGCTGAAAACCATCGTTAATCAATTTACGCAAAAAGCACAACCCCTACGTGATGATGTGACCCTTTTACTGATAGAAAATATAAGCGCATGATTCGACTAGAACGTATCCATTTGTTATCCAGAGCGGACAAGCTGCAGCCCTTGCGTCACTTTGTACGCGAACTGGCTTCTCAGCAAGGTTGTTGTGATGAAAATTTAGATTGCATGGTCATGGCGATTAATGAAGCCTGTATGAATGTTATGCAACATGCATACGGTGGAAGAGAAGATGAAGAAATTATCATCGAATTTTGGAAGGATGATGACGAATTGCTTGTGCGTATTTATGACTTTGCGGAAAAAGTCGATTTACAGGCGATTAAATCCAGAGACCTAAATGAGGTGCGTCCCGGTGGATTGGGTGTGCATATTATCCATCAGGTAATGGACAGTGTGGAATATAAAAATCAGACTGAAGGGATTGGTAATGTGTTAGAAATGCGTAAACAACTAAGCAAACCTGCAAACTGCAATGCAGATCTTTTCGATAAAAACAAAGCAAAGAATTTATTATGAAATATCCCGTCACTCAACATCATGATTACGTCGTATTACAGCTAACGGGTGAAATTGATTTAAGTGAATCACCTAATGCAAGAAAGCAGATACTCAATTTTATAAAAAATAACAACAATTTATTGGTCGATTTATCCCTGGTTGAATATATTGATAGCTCGGGTGTGGCTAGTTTGGTCGAGGGCTTTCAAACGTCGAGGGCTGAGCAACTTAAATTTGCCCTGGTGGGTGTTAGTGCTTCAGCTATGCAGGTGTTGCAACTCGCTCGTCTGGATAGTGTATTTACCATTTATGACTCACTGGATGATGTAAAAGAATAAATGGTATATGAAAAGAACTGATGAAAAGTAAAATTGAAAAAGTAGGTCGCCTAACCATTAATGCAGTTGAAGAACTGGGTTATGCCTTGATGATGTTTTATGAGTCAGTCTACTGGTTGCTTTTTGGAAAGACTCATAAGCAAGCTGTTGGCTTATCACTAATCCTCGCGCAAGTTGTTCAAATTGGTGCTTTGGCTATGCCTATTGTTGTCGTGCTGTGTTTTTCTGTCGGCATGATGTTATCTATTCAAGGCCTGGAAACACTTAAACCTTATGGTGCGCAATCTCAGGTAGTAACAGGCATTGCTTTATCTGTCACTAGAGAATTTTCCGCATTAATTACCGGCATTATTGTCGCCGGTAGATCAGGTTCGGCGATTACCGCGCGTATAGGTACGATGAAAGAGTCTCAGGAAATTGATGCCTTACAAGTCATCGGCATTAATCCCGTGCGCTACCTTGCAGCCCCTGCGTTATTGGCAATGATTATTTCCATGCCTATTTTAACGCTGTTTGGCGATTTAATGGGAATGCTCGGGGCATCTGTTTACACCGTGTATGAACTGGACATGCCAATAGATATTTATATGAGCCGTAGTTTTGATGTTATTGCTCCATTTGATTTAATTCAGGGATTAATAAAGAGCGTTATATTTGCGGTGTTGATTGTCGTGATTAGTGTGATTAATGGCTTTCAGGTTAAAGGTGGTGCAGAAGGTGTTGGGCTTGCCACCACGCGTTCCGTAGTGATGTCGATTAGCGCCATTGTTATTGCGGATATGATTTTTACCTTTTTCCTGACACGCGTGTAATTGCTGTTTTAATTGTGAATAAATAATGAACCAGAGCCCAACCAAAAAAGCCATTCAAGTTAAAAATTTAGTTACGCACTATGACGGCCGAAAAATATTAAATGATGTCAGTCTGGATGTAAATCAGGGTGAGATCATGGTGATTATGGGGGGTAGTGGTTCAGGTAAAAGTACTTTGCTGCGTTATATGTTGGGCTTAGAAAAACCAAGCTCGGGTAGCATAGAGTTACTGGGTAACGACATTACTAAAATGACGAGTAATGAGATGCACCAAATGATGAAAAAAATTGGTGTTTCATTTCAGGGGGGGGCCTTGTTCGGCTCAATGACAGTGGCTGAAAATATTCAACTGCCACTCAACGAACATACCAGTCTGGATCAGAAAACGATGCAGATTATGAGTCAAATGAAGTTAGAAGTAGTTAATCTGGCAGGATTTGGCGAGTTAATGCCATCCCAGTTATCTGGCGGTATGGTAAAACGTGCCGCTCTGGCAAGGGCTATTATTTTAGATCCCAGGCTATTGTTTTTTGATGAGCCATCAGCCGGCCTGGACCCCGTAGTGTCGGCCGAACTGGATGAATTAATACTAAAACTTCGTGATGCAATGAATATGACCATAGTGGTGGTTACCCACGAACTAGATAGTGCGTTTAAAATTGCCGACAGGATTACCATTCTTGATCGGGGTGAAATTTTAATGTGTGGCACCGTTGATGAAGTGCGCAATAGTGATAATCAACGGATCTATAATCTACTGCATCGACAGCCGCGTAAAGATACCGTGAATGTTGATGAATACCTGCATCGCCTTACAGGGCAGAACTTAAATATACTTTAATAAATGATAAATTAATAAGTTAAAATTTATGAAAAAAGAAAATACAAATTATTTTATGGTTGGCCTGTTTGTAATATCAGGATTTTTACTGTTATTTATAATGCTCTTCAAAATTACCGGCGATCAATCAGATGCAGATGAATATTTTGTAGAATTTACAAATGTTACAGGTATAAAAGATGGCGTAGTAGTGACCTATGGGGGGTACGCCATCGGTGCAGTTAATAATGTGCAGCCCTTATTAGAAAATGGTCAGGTGCGCTATAAATTGAGCTTAGGGATTAAATCAGGCTGGCGCATACCGGTTGATAGTAGTGCGCAAATTGTTATGCCTGCCATTATTTCAGATAAACAAATTGAAATTACACAAGGTCAGGCAGATAAAAGCCTGCAACCAGGTGACACCATTAGTGGAACTGAGGCGGTTGATGTAATGGAGCTGGTGGATTCTATAGGGCAAAAGTTAAATAGTTTTATTCCCGAATCCACTAAAAATGTTAACCAATTATTAAAGCAGTTAAACTTTTCTGCAGATCAGATCGCGCTATTATTGAATCAGGAGAATGTTAAGCATTTAAATAGCTTCTTTAAAAATGCAGACTCCTCAAGCAAAAATTTATCTGACCTTACGGTAAGCTTTAGTCGAATTAATGAACAGCTGGATATAATCTTAGACAAGACAAATGTGATGCTCGATGATAATTCACAGGACATCCGTTATAGCATTGTAGAATTAAAAAAATCCATGGGTATCATTTCCGGGCGTATAGAATCGGTAATGTATAACCTGGATGCGACGAGTCAAAATATGAATGAATTTAGTCGAACGTTACGTAATAATCCTGGTGCGGTTTTAGGTGGCAAGCCACCAACAGATATTCATGGTGATAAATAAGGAATAATAGTGATAAGAATATTTTTGTTAATTTTATCGGTAAATGCTTTAACGGCCTGTGGTTTGGGTGGCGTATCGGTGCCACAGGATCATTATTATAAATTACCAGAGCTAGCAATTAGTCCTCAGCCAGAACCTCATTTCAAGCAACTGGTTATTAAGCCTGTTACGGCAAGCGGTTTGTATCACGATAGAGCAATATTATATATTGAGCAGGCAAGACCCTTAGAGCTGAAGCGTTATCACTATAATTTCTGGTCTGAGACACCGGCCAATCTACTGCACAACGCCTTGTACCAGGGGCTTAAGAGCAGTGCAATATCGCAGGAAATAAGCCGTGATATTAAAGCATCGCAAGCCGATTACATTATTGATAGCCGAATTGTAAATTTTGAAAGAGTGCTCAATGCGGGCAGTGTCACTGTTAGAGTCGTTTTGGATATTAGCGTGCGCAGTGGGGGTGATGAAGACGAGCAATGGACAAAGCGCTATTCCTCTAATCAGTTATTGTCTACAACGGCATTATATCCCTCTGCAGAAGCATTTGGACTAGCCGTTGAGGATATTTGCAAGCAATTGATTGATGATTTGCTGGTCAAAAATTAAGCACATATATCTATTTTTTTTAGCTAAAGGTATTGTTCTTTAAGCCGCTATATTTTAGTAGATAGATATAGAGGTGAATTGAATGTACTTGACCCAGCAACAGGCCGTGCAGCAGCAGGGAACGCATTATAGATTTAATGGTGCGGTTTTTAGTGACGTCAGTTTTGGTTTTATGCCAGCCTTCAAAAACATTAAAAACCAGCAAGTTCATCTTTCAACCGATTTTGGCGGTCAACTGTCAGTGATGCACATACTTGATGGCTTGCCAGCGACCTGGATTGATGAGAAGGACGAGAAGGGCAGAGCATTAACTTTGAAATCAGAAATAATTGCAGGTTTTATGCGCAATGCCGATTTTTATACCTTGAGTGAAATCATTCAAAGTGTGCGTGATAGTTAACTTCTACCGAATGTATTTAAGCTTCTTTAAAAGCTATTTATAGCTGTAACTCCTTAGTAATTTCCTCTCCCCATTGCTGTAATTTCAATAATACCGCCTTCTTATCGGCGCCAAGCTGATGATCATTTAAATGCTCTGATAAGATCTCTTTAAATGATGTGTAACTCAGGGCATTACTTTCAGTGTCGGCAAAGCGATGCAGGCGGTATTCATTCCAGCGAGTTATTTCATCGGCAGACAACGTCTGAGGAAAATTTCTTGCTCGATACCTGAAGAGCATTTCATCCAGGCGCTTATCTTCAAAGTTAAAGCTAGCTGTCGTCAGATCGTCTGCGCTGAGTTCGTGAAGTTGCTGCATGCGTTGTTTATCGTTGGCACTAAAAAAACCACCGCTATACAGGCTTTTATCTGGATCTGATTCCTGTGGGAAGGGGTTATGGCTGTACACGGCTTTGAGCTTTGCCTTAATGCCTGGTAAGGCGGCCTTTAGCTTTTCAAGGTTTTCCTGGTGTAGTGCACGATTTATTTGAGTTCGTTCAGCTGAGGCGTCATCAAGCGTACTAAGAGGTGCTATGACGGCGCATTTATTGATATGAATAGTTTTCAGTGGAATACGCTCTACGCCCTCGGGTAATTGGTCTCGAGGCGTATACAGGCGCTCAATAATCTCATCTGCCGATAGCTTAATTACATCATCGGGTGAGTAGCGTAAGTCATATACCACAATGCCATTTTTATTCGTGGGGTGCTGCGCCAGAGGATAAACCATCGCACTATTACATATTTCACTAGAATACATTCCAGAGGTGTGCAAAACGGCTTGTGGTTGTTGTAAATTAAGTAATTGAGAGAGTTTTTGTTTACTTTTATGCTCAAAAACAAAGTTGAATAATTTAGGTTGTTTATCTTTTATGAGTTTTGCTACGGCAATCGTTGCGTGTACATCAGATAAGGCATCATGCGCCGCTTCATGGCTAATACCATTCGCTTTGGTAATTAACTCCAGGCGGTTACTGGCGATCCCCTTGTCATCAAGCGGCCAATTAATGCCTTCAGGTCGTAGTGCGCGGGTAATTCTGACCAGATCAATAATGTCCCATCGTGAACAGCCGTTTTGCCATTCTCTACTGTAGGGATCAAAAAAATTACGATACAAAGTGTAACGGGTGAATTCATCATCAAAACGAATATTGTTAAAACCAGTCACACAGGTATTGGGTTTTGAAAATTCCAGAAGAATTTGTTGAATGAAATCAGTTTCACGCAAGCCTGTTTTTAGTGTGTCCTGTGGGGTAATGCCGGTAATTAAACTGGCCTCAGGATTAGGCAGTATGTCATCTGTTGCTTTACACAGTATGTCTACTGGCTCATCAATGATATTGAAATTCATATCAGTTCGAATGCCAGCAAACTGGCTGATGCGATCTACGCGCGGATCGATGCCAAAGGTTTCGTAGTCATACCAGTAGAAACTAGGTGAGTTCATATTAATATATGTGATTGTATAAAGTTAAGATTGTGATTTGAATATGCGAAGGTGTCAATTTTATTTTGAAGATGGGATTAAAAGTTAAGCCTGGAGTAACACTACGAAGAATGTGAAAATATATGAACTTATGCAGCAGCAAGGGTACTTATTGCATTCTCTTGTGCAGCTAGTAAAGTCTGCTTTATAAAATTAACTAAAAATAGAGAGCGTATATTTTTAGTTAAAGAATAAACTTAAGATTGGTCGGAATCATTCTTAAAGAACTGGTTTCTAAAAACACAGGAAATCCAGAAGCCAAATGTATACATCAAACCTATAATAGCGATCCAGCTTAATAATGTTTCTTCAGTCTGACGAGACTGGATACTGTCATATTGACCGGTAATAATCATATAGGTGGAAATAACAGTAACGCTTAATCCCAGTAACATATTTAAACGTAAAGCGCGTTGTAGCTTGCGTAACATGGTATCAGATAAATTCATGGCTAGCTCCAATATTAAAATTTGATAGTCACAAATATATGAGAATTATCGAATGGTAGTTTTGATGTGTATCAAGAGTTATTGGCTTTGAAAATGGAGATAATATTATCTAGATTATGAGTTACGTCGCCAAGATCCTGTTCGGCGGTGCGTAATGCATTGGTGTTGTCTGATGTTCTGGCTGATATATCGCTGATTGAAATTATACTTGTGGATATTTCATTAGCGGTAGCACTTTGTTGCTCACTGGCAGATGCCACCTGAGTAAGCACAGAGTTTATATTCATAATCTCATCTTTTATCTGGCTAAGCGAAGCCGCAACTTCAGAAACTTGTTCGCTGTTGCTATCGGCCTCCTCTATAGATGACTTCATTGCATTTACAGCATTCTCAGCACCGGCTTGTAATCGCTCAATAGCAACTTTAATTTGATCGGTTGACTCCTGAGTGCGGCTAGCTAAGGTGCGAACTTCATCTGCAACAACAGCAAATCCACGACCCTGCTCACCTGCACGAGCCGCTTCAATAGCGGCATTTAAAGCAAGTAAGTTAGTCTGTTCCGATATTTTATGTATAACGTCCAGAACCATACTGATATTGCTAGTGTCATCTTGTAGCGTATGTATAACTTTGGCTGAACTATGTAAATTTTGTACGAGATGTTTAATACCAGACATCGCAGCATTGGATTTATTAGAGCCAAGCTGGGCATCAGCATCTGCCTTTTGAGCTGAGTCGGCAGCTGATGCCGTATTTTTAGCAACTTCATGAGATATCGATGACATCTGTTCGGCAGCAGTGGCAACAAGCTCAGTTTCATTATTTTGCTGGGTTATGTTATCGGTGGTTACCTGAGTAATAGTGGTCAGGTTGCCAGATGTTTTGTGTAAATGAATAACGGAAGATTTTATTTCATCAATAATTTTTTTCAGCTGCTCGCTGAAGTGATTGACTGTTGTAGCCAGTCTTCCGATGTCTCCACCACGATTGATATTCATGCGTTTAGAAAAATCGCCATTAAGAATATTACCCAATATGGTATTTAGTTCTTTAACCGCAGTATTGATTTGCTTGCTTGTAAAACGTGCAGCAAAAATCCCTACAAAAACAGAACAGATTAGAGCAATACTGATATACACAATGGATGATTGTGTTTTAGTGATTAAATCACTGTTGCCTTTGTCGACCTGATTTTTTTGAATATTAATCATGGTGTCAATTTCAAGGCCTATTTTTTTGCTAAGTGGATTTATCTCATTGTTTATGAGCGTAACATCGGCGCGCCATTTGCCTTGTTTAAAAACCGTAAACACACGTTCAATATTATCAAAATAGGCTTTTGATATTGTATTAAGCGCGGCCAGACCTTCTTCTTGCTCGAATGTAAACAGATCTGATTTCTCATTTAATTGATTTAATAGTTTTGTACTTTGTGTCATGTATAAACTAATTTGTTCAATACGTGATTCATTTGGGTTTGAGAGGAAGGTTCTGAAAAGAGAAACAGCCGTCATCCACGATTGTCTCAGGTCATTTATTTGCTGTAGAAAAATACGCCTTTTGCTTGAAGTGTCCTCTTCAAACTCTGAATTTATTATAGTTTTAAATATTTGCATAGCCTGTTGGTGTCTTGGATTTATTTCTGTGTTGGCTATTTTTAATCCCGGATAATTTTCAATAAAATTTTTGTTGAGAAAATCAATGGTTTTTTGATGCTCTATAAACTGCACAATATACTGATTTAAAACATCAGTTTCTGCCTGCATCTCCTGATTGTTTTGTACAGCAGGAAGTTGTTTGTATTCATCTATTGAGGTTTTGAGTTGTTCTATATTGTCATTAACTTTAGCTTCGTATTCAGGGGTATTATTGATGATATAAAGCCCCATGAGACTGGTAGTGGCTTCTATTCGCTCTTTAATGCGTAACGCGGATAACATGGCGGGTTGTGAGTATTCTGCTATGTCGGTTGCCTGCTCTTGCAGCTGTAGCAGCCTGTAAAATGATATGGATGCGATAATGAAGATAATAAAAAATAAGCTAAGAAATCCTATCCAGATTTGCTTTCGTAAACCAAGCTTGCTGATAGTACTCATATTTAGGACCTTTTAAAGAATCATTTTATTTTTAGCTCGTAAAAACAATCACTTAATAAATACTGGTGATTGTTTTGAAGTATCTAGCTAAATATATAGCTTATTTTGCTTAAAGATTCTGCTAGTGATACTACGGTATATATCGGCCACTTTCAGAGGAAGTTGAGTAACATCATCAATAAGCACATATTTGCTGTGTCATAGATGCTTTTTAAGTAGACCCGGCCTTCTTTATCGATAGTAAAACAGAAAGGCTGGTGCCTTGTTGGCGGCATCTGCTTAGGTTTCAACGAGTACATCTGTATCAATATATCGCCGTATGGGTGGGTGAGATAATTAAAGTGCGAATAGTTATTATTTGTTCGCACTTTAATTATTGCCACTTAGGAGGCGCTTTCACCGCTGATGACAACACCGGTAAAGTCATTGTTGCCGTGTTGTTCATCTTCGCCTAATAAGTCTTTCTGTATTGCTTCTTCATTAATGCTTGCACCAAGGTGTTTAGCAACAGTGCGCATATCCAGTTCGGCATTTTCAATGCAGGAGGTGCCGCCAGGTGAAGGTGTCATATTGAAAATACCACCAATACCGGTATCAATTTTGGCTTCGCCCATGAGTAATTTACAATTATTTTTATCAATTAATTGTGGGCGTATGCCACCCACTTTATGGGCAAATTTTAGGTCACTAAATTTCAGTGAAGGGACAATCTTTCTGGCATCTTTTAAAAATAGTATTTTTCGAATCAACGGAATTTCAAATAACATATTTTTAAACATGTAGTTGCGAATGTCTTTTACGCTGAGTAAATCCCATAAAACTTTTGCAACGCGTCTATCAAAATTAAATACCTGTAAGAAGTCGGGTAGTGTTTTTAGGTTGTAACGCTCAAGAATAGGTAATACCAGAGCGGTTGGCCCAAAGCGTGTGCAGCCTGGAACGAGTACATCCGGGTCACCATGAATAGCAGCAAAAGGCAGTGCATCATTTTGTACGGTATATACCTTGCCGTTTAATACATGGGGCGTGAAATAGTAGCTGCCAGCAATAGGAAGCACCGAATAATGACGGCCATAGCCTAAATCGTGGGCCAGTTTAAGGCTGTGCCCGCCGGCACACACCACCAATGATTTTGCGCGATAGCAAACGCCATCGGTCTCAATAATAAAGCTGTCGTTGTCGATTTCAATGTGGTCTACATACTGGTTGTAATGAATATCAACGGTCTTTTCAGGGTGTTTGTCGGCCTCTATTTCTGCCTGTCTTACAAATGAGCGAGACAGCGCCTCAAAGTTGACTGCGGTATATTCGTCGGTTGAGCCAAGGGCGATTATTTCATCTTCACGGAATTTATCACCGGCCATAGAAACATTGGGCTCGATGCGCGCAATGGCTTTTTTATCCAGCAGTTTTAAATTGGGGTAATGCGGGCCAAATGTTTTAAAGCGCTCCTTGAGGAGCTGGCATTCAGCGGCACCCACACCCAGCACCATTTTTGAGAACTTAAATATAATATGATGAGCATCGGGTTGAGCGACCGCGTAATTGCGCAGCATACTGGCGGCGCGCTGAACTTTTAACGCCTTATCGAGGGTGTAGTTGGTCTCTATGTCACCACAGTGCAGCGTTTGGCTGTTATTGCTGGAAAGCGAGTTGACGCGTGCAGGGGCAGAATATTTTTCGATCATACCGATGTGTTTAATATCGGTGTATTTGGTGCTCAGGTAAAGCAGCGCACTACCGGAAACACCGGCGCCTATTATCAACAGGTCGTATTGGTTGCTTGACATAGAGTTCTCAAGGGATTGATTTTAAATACAAATTGAAAGGGATTTTAGCCTAGATTGACTCCTAATTGGGGTAGAATGCGGATGATTTTAATAGTTTGGTAAAAAAGACATGGCGATTCAGTGGTTCCCCGGACATATGCACAAAGCGCGCAAAGAGATCAAAGAGATCATGCCGAAGATCGACATGATTATTGAGGTGCTTGATGCGCGTATTCCGTATAGCTCTGAAAACCCACTGGTTAAGCAGCTGCGTGGTGAAAAGCCCTGTATTAAGCTATTAAACAAGGCCGATCTGGCGGATCCCATAATCACCCAGCAATGGATAGAGCACTTTCAGTCTGAACGTAATATTAAAGCCACCGCCGTGACACAGGAACAACCCGAGCAAATTAAAAGCAGCCTGCAGCTGTGTAAACAATTTTTTCCTGAGCGTAATCTATCCGTGCGGCCGATTCGTGTGTTGATTATGGGTATTCCAAACGTCGGTAAATCCAGTGTTATAAATGTCCTGGCTGGGCGAATGATTGCCAAGGTGGGTAATGAGCCCGCAATCACCAAACGCCAGCAGAGAATCATTCTGGATAATGGCATTGAATTAATGGATACACCGGGTTTTTTGTGGCCAAAAATCCATAATGTAAACAGCGGTTACAGGCTGGCGGTAACAGGGGCGATTAAAAGCACCGCAATGGCATATGATGATGTGGCCTTTTTTGCCATTGATTATTTCCTCAAGACTTACCCCGAACTTTTGATGAAACGCTATAAGCTTAAGGAGTTACCTATAAATGATCTGCAGGCATTAGATGCCATTGGACGTGTAAGAGGCTGTTTACAGGGTGGCGGTACAATCAATTTACATAAAGTCTCTGAATTGCTGATTAATGAATACAGGGCTGGGCAGCTCGGAAAAATGAGTTTAGAAACAGCAGAAATGATTCAGGCTGAAACGGCTAATTTATTACAGGAGTAGCTTTATAAACGATGCTTTAGTCTATAATCAGTTAACCGTTGTGTAACTAGTCAGTGGGAATAATACGCCGTTTGTCGACTGATAATGAACGAACATTAATATTCAGTCTCTACATAGCAGTATTCTTTGTAACAGATAGACAAGCAATCATGTGTAGCTCACCTAAAGGCGGATCAAGCAAGCCACGTATCAGCAGTGTAGTCGATAGTACATTTAGTGATATGACGGCCTCTGAATATAGCGATCTGGTTCAAAAAGCCAATGAGAGTTATGAAAAGCGTCAGGAAGAGTTGCTGGAATATAGAAAAAATAGAGTATCTTCTCATCCTTCAGTGCGGACTTTAGCGCAGAAAAATATCAGTAATATTTCTTTTTTAGAAAAAATAAAAACCTTTTTAACGCCGCATTTTTTATCCACTAAATAAACAAATTAACGCATAATTTATTGTCTCAGGGCGCTAGTTAAAACTATGCACTTTAGTGCAAGGCTTTAGCTGCTACACATGTGTTAATGAAGCTAGAACTATTTCAAGAGAAGTAGGGTGGATCAAGCGAAGCGGATCCACCAGAATTAAAAGCTGAAATAGGTGGATCCACTTTGCTTGATCCACCCTACAGATTGATTGTATTTGTATGTGCTTATTAATGGGTAGTGAATTGCATAAGAGAGTACTTTTAGTCCTGAGTCGCCAACCTATGGACTTTCAGTCCATAGTCGTTGAGTTTTTTTATGCGTATTCAATCACTGCTAAAAATTATTTAAATAAGCTCGTTTAATATAAACGAGCTTATTTAATTGCGCCCACGCTTATGTCCACTGCCACGGCCTAACCAATGTGCAACATCATGCCCCACCACTAACAGGCTCGGCGTTAATATTAAAGTAATGAGGGTGGCAAACAATAAGCCATACGCCATTGCCATTGTAAGCGGCATGATGAGCCCATCTTTACCACCAAGACCATAGGCCGTAGGTAACAACCCGGCTACCGTTGTAAAAGTAGTGAGTAGTACTGGGCGCAAACGATCTTGCGCAGCATCGACTACAGTGCGTACTAAATTCTCGCGAGGATTATCCGCTAATTCACGGTTCACCTCTGTCACCATAATAATCGTGTCATTCACTACCACACCAATGAGCCCCAGGGTTCCCATGGTTGAAAAGAATGACAGCGGCAGACCATGTGCAAAGAACGCCCAGATAACACCAATGATGGCGAAGGGGATAGTGGCCATTACAATAAAGGGCTGACCCAGTGAGTTTAATAATAATGTGACAACCAGATAAATTAACAGCAGTGCAACTATGCCGGCAAACAGGAAGCCAGCAAATATTTTTTGTGCCTCACGGGCTTCACCTGCAAGCGATACCTGCATTTGAGATTCGCTTGCCCATGTCTCTGAAAATTTATCCTGTATCTGTTTTTTAACCTGAGATACGGTGGTGATACTGGTATCAATATCGGCACTCAAGGTTTCTGTGCGAATACCGTTTACATGCATAAATTCTAGTGGGCCACTTGTCTCACGTAAGGTCACTACATCTTTCAGGTTTAGTACCTGACCTTTTTTATTGGTGACCGGAATTTGAAATAGCATATCGGTTTTATTGCGATATTCAGGTGCGACGATGACACGGTAGTCAATGGTTTCATTGATGTTTGTGGTTGAGCTGACGAGTGCACCATCGTAAGAAACACGCAATGCATCGGCGACGTGTTTTACCGTTAAACCAAGCCGTGCTAGTTTGTCATAATCAATATCTACGACCAGTTGATCTTTGCCGGGTTTGTTGTCGGTTTCAACATCCAGTACACCGGGCAGGGTGCGTATAAATGCATATGCCTGTTGTGCGGTCTGCTCGCGTAAGGCATCATCATTTGTGCTAATGCGTAGCTCAACGGGTTTGCCTGTGGGTGGGCCAACGCGTTGTTTTTCAAAAATCAGTAACTCATTCGCTATAGATGGATTTGCCTGGCGTACATCCGCGATAATATCATCCGCAGTGCGCGATCGGCGGGCTTCACCGGTTAGGTAAACAGTAATTATTCCCCAGTGACTATGGTCACCACGATTTTTTGTCGCTTCAGTCGATAAAGTACCCACGCGCGTGGCGTAAGATTCAACTTCATTTTTGGCTAAGCCAGATAAATATTTTTCAATACTAAGCAGGCGATTTTCAGTAGCACTCAGTGATGCGCCTCTGGGCATTTCAAGCTTGATATAAAATGTTTCTACACCATCCTGTGGAAATAATACGAAGCGAATTTGTTTTTTTGCAAGCAGCACACTGCCTATTAACAAGGCTAACATAATCGCTAATACCAACCAGCGCCAGTGCAATAAATGTTCAAGACTTCTGCCATAAAAATTTTCAAGACGACCTACCCAGGCACGTTTCGTTTTAGCCACCGCGGTGCCTCCACTTGCGAGGTGATGCGGTAGCAAAATAAAACTCTCAATCAGGCTAATAGATAAGGCAATAATCACCACAGCAGGAATCGCCCAGGCAAATTTACCGGGCATTCCGCCAATTGAAAACATCGGGCTAAAGGCTAGTATGGTGGTAACGCTGGCAACAAACACCGGCCTCCACATTGAAACAGCGCCCTTAAGCGCGGCCTCTACTGCGCTTAAACCTTTTTCGCGGTAATGGGTTATTTTTTCTGCAACCACAATTGCATCGTCTACTAATAAACCTAGTACCAGTACAAAACCCGCCAGCGATATAGAGTTAATGGTGATGCCAAAATAAGGCAATATAATAAATGTACCGAATAGAGACAGCGGAACACTCATTGCAGTCCAGAAGGCAGCGCGTGCATTAAGTACTAAAAATAGAATGATCGCGACCAGTGCAAAACCCAAGAGTGCATTGCCGCCGAGTACCTGCAGGCGTAAACGTGTACGTGCAGACTGATCGTTAGAATAGGTGTAGCCAACACTGGCGGGTAAGCTTTGTTTATCCATAAAGGCTTTTACGCCGTCAATGGTGTTAATAATGTCGGCATTATTCTTTTTACGCAGTACCAGATTCATACCGGGCTTGCCTCCATTACGTACAATGAAGGTTTCATCTTTTTCACGCAGCACTACTTTTGCAACATCACTTACGCGAACGTTCTGCCCGCTGAAACCGGAGCGTATAATGACATCTTCAACTTCTTTAGGATTATTAAACTTATTTAAGGTGACGACGGTACGTTCGTTAAGGTAGGACTCAAGGGTGCCGCCGGTAGTACGCAGGTTGCGCGTTTGAATGGCATTGAGTACATCGGATAAACTAATTTGTAAATTACGTGCCTTAACGGGGTCTATTTCAATGTGTACTTCGCGATCGAAATAACCAATTTTATCGACACCGGCTATACCGGGTAAGCCCTCAATATTTCGTTCAAGTATCGGTAAGATAGTGCGCAGGTCTTGATGATCACCAAACAGATTAATCGCAATAATGGGGCGGTCGCCTGTTGAAACCAGATCAACCACCGGTTGTTCATCAAGGTCGAGTGGTAAATCTTTGGTCAGATCAATCGCCTGATTAATATCCCCGAGAATTTCACGCAGTTTGCTGGAGTTTGCATCTTCGTCGGCTTTAATAATTATGCTGGAAAAATTTTCGCGAGATGTAGAGGTTATTTCGTAAAGGTTATCAACCTCGTTTATTTTTTCCTCTAACTGTGTGGTGACATTTAACTCAACATCTTCAGCGGACGCGCCGATATAAAGTGTTGATACCGTCATCATATTTAAATCAACCTGCGGAAAGCCTTCCTTTTGCGCGGTGACCATTTTGTACGCGCCATAGGCAAATATTGCAAAAAAAATAATTGAAACTAGCAATCCCTGATTTAAAAAGTATCGAATTATAGTTTTCATGGTCTCGCTTTTATGATGTGGTATTTACTTTATCGTGTACCTCGATGCAGCATATTTTGAGGCGCATTCATTATACTCATCGGGCGGCTGCGTCGTATATTATTATTTGGATGTGGCAAGAGTGTTTCAGTAGATCGGCCACGTGGCAGTTCAGCCGAATTAATAACGCGCTCCAGTGAAACCTGAGTCGTACTGGATTTTTGTAGGCGCAGAATTTTCATGCCACTTTGAGTACCTGAAGCAACTGTTTTTTGCGCTATAGAAATCACCTGTGTATTGCTATTAAAGTGTACTTTTAGCTGGCCATTGCTTACATGTGTTTGTATTAACCAGCGTGCTGCCTGATTACTAAATGGCAGGCTTGCTTCTGTTCGCAATAAGGCTGGCCTGTTATCAGCAGGCGTTATTCGAGTTGCCTGAATTTCCTGGCTGTTAATACGGAAACCAGATACCGCAAGCCGGTCACCCATTGTGGGTAGCGGGTGATTTTTACTGGCCGGAATAATCGTCTGTCCCTGTACCGTAAAGCTATGGGTTTGCGGATTAACCGAATCAACTTCACCAATGACTTCATGGCGTACATTAATTGTACGGGCATCTGTATGCTGGCGGCCATTGGTGGTTAGTACCTCAACCACATCACCGATAGCCAGCGACTGGTAAGCGACTGTTTTACCATTCATTGTGAATGGCGTTTTATTGTCATATTCAATCTCTATGCCGTTTACAAATATGCTGCCAAAGCCTGTTATTTCGCCGATAATTCCTGTGCCGCCCAGGCCATTACCCGTGCTCGCCAACATGCCGGTTCCACCAAGACCAATATCCTGATCCTCATCACTACTAGCGGCTAAATTTGATGGTGTCGAAACACAGGCGGTGAGGCTTGTGATGAGTAGGAAAGCAAATATTTTATATAGATGGATCATGATTTAGGCTCTCCATTTTTTTTAAGCGGCGCTTGAAACCAGTAAACACCGAGACGCATTCGATAATTGGCATCCTCTTTGAGCTTGTCCGCATCGTAGAGTTTAATGGCCTGCTTATTCAGATATTGCAGAAGTTCATTGCCTTTTTTATTGGCGATGCTACGTAACTTATTGACGGACTTTTCGGTTAAAGAGGCATAGTAAACACTACGCTCGATCATAGGATCGTCATTGACTAAAATGTTATTAACGCAACTGGCTAAATGATCATGCACATTGTGGCCAAGGTAGTAGGCCATATCGTTAAATTCTTTGTTACTGACAAAGGCTGAGCGACTTAATGCCACGTAATCGCCTTTTATGCTCACCATATTTAAACGTAGCCATTCATCCAGAACCACCTTGGGCCTGATATCCTTGCTTACGCTACTGACCAGCTGATCAAAGCCGGGCTGGTTATCTTTTTCAGTTCTGAGGAGTTGTCTGGGTTTGCCTTTTTCATCCAGATATTCCGCCATGCTCGTCCAACGAGCGACAATTTCACCACTCAACGATGCAGAGCTGGTAATCGGCTGTTCATCCTGCTCAGCTAGTTCACGTATGCGTTTAATATCTTTACGGTGTACCCCGGTGAGGACGAAAATTCGGCTGTCGCTGGATTGTTTGTTATCCAGTGAAAAATGTTCATTCGCCACATCTACATACAGGGTTTTCATTAATTCACGGAATTGAGGGAAGGTCACACCTTTCTCTATTAACAGGCGAATCAGCGGTTTGCAAAGCAGAGTTACCGCCTTGACAAGTGCTGCCTGTGTTTTGTTGTATCCATTTTTGCTCATAAAAGTATCCGCACTGTTTGTATCTGCTGTGGCTTTACTGGTTTTATTTATTACGCGCCGAGAATCCTGTTTTTCAGTATTGTAGATATAGCGTGGGAAATTATACCACTATATGTTTTTGTTGTATATGGGAAAAAATCCCACTCAGCGTTGGAGATTATCTTGATATATTTTACGCATGTGAGCACTGTTAGTGTTTTTTTACATGTAAGTGAATTTTCTATGTTAACTGCCGCCACCGATAGTCGCCCCCTCGGGGTTTTGTGTAGGAGCGCTTAACCTGAGAGGCATCTGTCAAAGTGAACGCTCGGAAGTACTCATAACTCAACTATTGTATCTGCTTTGCTGTATCTCTCTCGGGGAAAGGCCGTAGAAAGGGTGGTCTTTCCCGAGCAAATTAAGCATATGAGTAACTTTTTCCCTATACCCTGAATATTCTATTCATTCCTTCATTCTATGCTACACCGGCATATTTTTAACTCGCAGTATCTACTATTTATTCAGCATCATCACAATGTGATATAGATCAAATTAGTGGGCATAAATATGATATTAGTTGAATATAGTTGTTGACGTGGGAAAATTTCACACGCATAATTTGCAGCAAGTGGGAAATAATCCCACGCTAACTAAATAAAAAGGTGTTATTATGAAGATTAACAAAATATTATTAGCTATTAGTGCAACATTAATCATGGCAGTATCTACAAGTGTAGTTAAGGCTGAAGACACTGAATCGACTCAAATCCGTTCGCAGGAACAGGTTCGTATAGAGGCAAATTTACAGGCATCTGAAAACGAATCAGCACAGCTTAGATCACGAATGCAGGAGATGCAGCAGTCGGGTAAAGACGAAATGCAACAGAAAAAAGAACAGGTACGTAATGAATACCAGAACAGAATGCAAATACGCCAGAGTGGTTCAGCATCAACATCTGCTTCGGCATCAGCTTCAGTTTCCGCACCAATGGTGCGTCAAAATATGATGATGCAGAACCGTACTACACACTAAGGGGTTATTACGAGCCATGCATGATTTGTCTGCTTTACACGATTGATAGCTTTCACGTGTAAAGCAGGCATTATTATGGCTTCGCTGTAACAATTAAAGAATCTTAAATTTAAAGTGCAGCTTATGATAAAGCGTAAAATATTAAACCTAAATTTTTTGGCTCTGTTACTTATGTCTACAAGCAGCATAGCCGACAACCAGTTTAACGTTAGTGTGGGGTATGAGAAGACCAGTGGTGATTATGGTCTGGGAAATACCACAGACATAACAACTGTTCCATTGGTTACGCAGTACACAAAGGATGCCTGGCGCGTAAGATTAAATGTGCCTTTTATTAACGTAACAGGTGATGGCAGTGTCACGCCGGGCAGCAATGGTGCAGTCAGTAATAGCAGTATGCTTAATACAATAATGGGCTCAGGGTCCAGTAGTACATCCAGTACAGTGGTGGAAACACAATCTGGTTTGGGTGATATTTTGAGCAGCATTTCATATGCGTTTATGCCACAAAATAGTGATATGTTTTATGAGTTAACGGCGCAAGCGAAATGGGGTACTGCAAGCGTTAGTAAGGGGTTGGGTACTGGAGAGAATGACTACTCGATTAATTTATATAGCATGTATCAAAAACACGATGTGAAACCATTTATTAGCCTTGGTTATTTACTTATTGGTGACACTAATGTAACAGATTATAATGATGTGTTTTTTACACGGGCAGGATTTATGTATTCAGTAAATCCACAAACGTCGTTTAGTGTGGCATATGATTATCAGCAGGCGACGACTGAAACAACAGATGAAGGGCAATCCGTAAGTTTGTCTGCATATCGAAGTTTTAGTAAACAGTGGTCTGGCAATGTATATGTATTAGGTGGTTTAACGGATTCAGTCGCTGATTCTGGTATCGGCTTTAGCTTGATACGCAGTTTTTAAAATAGCCGTTTAAAATGGCCAGATGGACCAGGAAGATTCTAACTCTGTTTTACATTTTTCCAGCTGGGTATGGTAACGGCTGGCTCGTGCCTTTACCTTACGGGCAACTTTTATAAGCCAGGGTTTCTTTAAATAGCTTTTTCGTTTATAGCCGCCATGGCCTTCGTGATAGGCCAAATACTGGTTGTATGCATCCCATTTAGAAATGCCCAGCTTTTTATAGGTGTAATTACCATACCAGCCAATAAAATCAACGGCATCATCGAAGTCGTCCCGGTCAGCACCAGTATTCCCTGTTTGTTGTATATACCAGTCCCAGGTCCCATCTTTTACCTGTGCGTAGCCATAGGCATCGGATTTTCGCCCGATAGGAATCAACCATAAAAAATATTCCATATCTGTTTGTGCATCATATTTAAAACGTGATTCCTGGTGAATAATCGCAAGTTGCACGTGAATAGGTACGCCCCATTTTTTATAGCTGTTGTTGGCATCGTCATACCAGTCGTCTTTTTCAAAAAATATAGCGCAGCTATTGTCGAGATTTTTTGGTGGCAGGGTAGAACACGAGGTTAGCGCAAGCAGGATAGAAGAAATAAATAGCCCACCAATAAAGCCAAATGTTTTTTTGTTAAAGTTTATTTGCATAAATTTCTTCATGCTGGGAAATAATATAAGTATCATAACGCGTGCCCTTGCTTTCATAAGCCAGGGTCGGTTTACATGAAGCACTTAAAACAGCTGCGCCTTTGGGGCGTTTTACTACCACTCGCTTAGCGGCCTTTTGTAAAGCTATGTTTAACACATCATCAGTATCCATATCGTGGCCTAATAACTTTTGTAAAAGTTGCATGTTCTTTTTAACCGATGCGGACTTTTTTTTATCGGGATACATTGGATCAAGATAAATTACATCGGGTTTATTTTCATCATCTATTAAGTTTAAATAATTTAGCGCATCGTTAACAATCAGCTTAAAACCTTGCTCAATAATGCCATCAAATTCATTACATAACACAGCTCGTGCAATACCATCTTTAACCAGTTCGGCAACGATGGGGGAGCGCTCGACCATGGTTACCGGGCAGCCCAGGCAGGCAAATACATAGCTGTCTTTGGCAAGGCCTGCGGTGGCGTCTAATACGCTGGGAGCAGGCTTGCCCTGTTTCATGCCGATAGCCCTGGCAATCGTCTGGCCACGACCGCCGCCATATTTTTTTCTATGCCCCAGGCTACCTTCAATAAAATCTACCGCTAAATGTATATTGTGTTGAATATCAATCAACTCAACCTGCAAATCACTAAAGTTGAGAGCTAGCTGTGACTGGCACTTATTGAGGTTATCACAGCTTAAATGATTGTCCTCAGCAAAAGTGCGCGCTTTGCCCTGACTGCTGGGATGGCTGTAGCTAACAGAGATAAGCGGGGAATTGGCCTTATTAATGGGGTCTGCTTTCATAGTGTTTAAGTGTAATCATTTTGCTGTGGATTGTGTATCATTGCAGGCATTAAATTTTTTAGCGTAAATAACCCAAATTCCCGCAGTGAGCATACCTATGAGTGAACAGACTTTTATTATTGGCAAAGATCGAGATCTTGAATCATCCATATCAAGCATGCAGCAAAGGCTAAGTGATTTAGGCTTTAATATTGAAGAGGCATCCTGGTTAAATCCGGTACCCAATGTTTATTCTGTGCATATTCGCGATAGCGATTGTGGCCTGATGTTTACAAATGGTAAGGGTGCGACGGCTAAGGCATGTTTAGCCAGTGCGCTGGGCGAGTATTTTGAGCGATTAAGCTGTAATTACTTTTTTGCAGATTTTTATCTTGGGCAAGAATTTTCAGCGGGTGAGTTTGTGCATTACCCGAATGAAAAGTGGTTTTCGATAAAGACTGATGCTATGCCAGAAGATTTAATGGATGAATCACTATGGGACTATTATGATCCTGATCGCGTACTCAAGGCACAAGGCATAGTCGATACCAATTCGGGTGTGGGTGAAAGAGGTATTTGCGCATTGCCGTATCAGCGCCAACGTGATCTGAAAACGCTTTATTTGCCGGTGAATATCATTGGCAATTTGTATGTTAGCAATGGCATGTCTGCCGGTAACACGCAGAATGAAGCGCGTGTACAGAGTTTGTCTGAAGTATTTGAGCGTTATGTTAAAAATAAAATTATTGCAGAAGGTATTTGTTTGCCGGAAGTGCCGGAATCTGTGATTGATCGTTTCCCGGCGATTAAAAAGTCCATGGAGGAATTAAAAGCCCATGGTTATCACTTACGTGTTGCGGATGCCTCTTTGGGTGGTAAGTATCCGGTAATGAGCGTAACCCTTATTAATCCGAAAGACGGTGCAGTATTTGCGTCTTTTGGTGCGCACCCCTGTTTTGAGGTGGCTTTTGAGCGCACGGTAACGGAGTTATTACAGGGCCGTAGCCTGGATCAACTCGATGGATTTCAGCCGCCATCCTTTGATCTCCAGGATGTGGCAGATAGTCATAATTTAGAGGCGCATTTTATTGATTCAAGCGGGCTAATTTCTTACGACTTTTTTAAGAACGCAGCGGACTATGAATTTGCAGACTGGAATCACAACACTACAACCGAAGATGAATTTGAGTATTGCTGCAAAATTATCCACGAGATGGATTTTGATATTTATATTTCTGATTACAATCATCTTGGTGTTTATGCCTGTCGAATTATTGTGCCGGGCATGTCGGATATTTATCCGGCAGATGATTTGGAGTGGAGCAATAACAATGAAGGCGCGTTATTTCGAGAAGACATTTTATCGCTTAAAAACTTAGACAAAGATCAGTGGCTGGATATTTTACAGCGCCTGGAAGACGGCGGTTATAACGATGTACAACGCGTGGCGGAATTTATAGGCATTGCACCGGATGCCGGGACTGCATGGGCTACTTTGCGTATAGGTGAGCTGAAGGCTATGTTGAGCCTGGCGGCAGGTGATTTTGAACAGGCAATGGAATGGAATGACTGGTGTCTACATATGGATCAGTTAGACGATGAGCGTATTCGTTTTTACCGCGCCTTACAGGCACTACTCGAAATTAAGCTGGATGATGAACGTGAGTATGCCAGCTATACCGATAGCTTAAAATTAATGTACGGTGAGCATATAGTGAATATATGTATTAAGTTAATCGAAGGTGAAGAAGTGTTTTATGGCCTACATAGCCCCGGCTTAAGTTTGCAGGGCTTTACCACGCATAATAAATTGCTTGAAGGCTATGCGAAGTTACACAAAGCGAAGCAGGAAAACTGGTCATCAAAGTGATTATTAATAAAAGTAGAGTTTGGATTTTCGCGTGCACAATAGACACCGCATGGCAGAACACGGCACATGAGTGAGGTAATAAGCGATCTAATAGATATAGGCGTTAATTTAACCGGCAGCGCATTTAAAAATGATCATTCAGCGGTGATTGATCGAGCCCTGGCGGCCGGTGTATCACAGATGGTGGTGACTGGCACTAATCTTCGCCACAGTGAACTGGCAATTGAACTATGTGATTTAAATGCTGGCATATTGTATTCAACGGCGGGTGTTCATCCGCATCACGCGAAGGAGTGGAACGATAAAGTCGCTCACCAAATCCATAACTTACTGGATCATCCTGCGGTTCGTGCCATTGGTGAGTGTGGCCTGGATTACAAGCGTAATTTCTCCGAACCTAAAGATCAGCGAAAATGCTTTGAAGCACAGCTTGAATTAGCAGCAGATGCCAAATTGCCTGTGTTTTTACATCAGCGTGACGCACATGAGGATTTCCTCGCCATTATTGAGCGCTGGAGAGACCAGCTGGTCGGTGGCGTTGCTCACTGCTTTACAGGTACCCCGGAGGAAGCCAGGGCGTATATTGATATCGATCTGAAAATTGGTGTGACAGGCTGGCTATGCGATGAGCGACGCGGCAAGTCATTGCAGCAAGCTGTGCAGGAAATACCCTTACAGAGCATGATGCTGGAAACCGATGCGCCCTATTTGTTACCCCGCGACCTGCCTAAAGATACACTGCAAAGTTTGCAAGACAGACGTAATGAGCCTCTGGTGTTAACGCACGTGTGTAAGGCATTGGCGGGCTATATCAACGAAGAACCTGCAGAGGTCGCGCGGCAGACGACGCTTCTGGCACGTCAATTTTTTGATATTCGGGACTAAATTCTGCTATATATAACAGTTGTTTGAGACATATTTCCTGTCCTGTATTAATAACACAGGCTGATACCTACACCAACAGGTTTTGCATTGAATAAACACCGTCGACTTTATTTCTCCATCTTTATATTTAGCTGCTTTTTATTGGCTGTATTGTCACCACAAAATAGCACTGTGAACTGGTTAGATGCACAGATGTTCCGTTTTTCCAGTTATTTATTACCTATACAAAGCAGTGCCAATAAATTTACAACGATTCAACTTGATGATGCACGATTGCAAACCCCACAGGGTATTCAGGATTTTCGTTATCTATTACGCCAGTTAAAAAAATCTAAAGCAGCAGAGATAGTCTGGTTAAGTGATAATTTTCCTCATATGGATTATGTACCTCTGGTGGAAAGTGACAGTAATACAGAAAAAACACCCATTAAAAATTCAGTTAATAAAAATGCGATTAAGGAAGATACAGATCAAGAAAATAAAAATGAATCTGCAGTTGAGCAGCAATGGGTACCCACAGAAGGTGAACGCAACAAGTTGGCATGGATGCTTGAAAATCAAAAAATATTTCTCACGCAATATATTAACTCACCACAGAAAAATGATGATATTAGTTATAAAGAGGCATTACTGTATCAAACAGGTTGGCGGAAGTTTATACCGACAATTTTTTTACCTGAGCCAAAAATATTTAAATCAACAAATGCGCAGTGGCCGTATAGAATTTACCCATTCGATTCATCTTCAGCCGCTAAGCAAAGCTTAATCTGGTATAACGAGGATTATACCTCGTCTTTGCCTGACCTAAGCCTGGCAGTATTTAGCCAGGCTCAATCTGCAAGGCAAATAAACTGGGACGAGTCTGGTTTATTAACAATGGATTCAGTGGAAATAAAATCGGGCAAGTCGGGGCAGGTTTTTACCTATTTCTCCAATTTAACTGGCAGGCATACTGAGCTGAATCTTTTGACATTAGAGACGGCAGCGACTAAATCAAGGTCGTTTTACAAAAATAAGATCATCCTGATTGGCCAGGACATCAATCAACTGCAAATTTTAGCCGATTCATTAAGTAGCCTGGAACTGAGTGTAACCTATCACACGCCGGTGGATAACTGGTGGATGTCACCGCTTATATTATTGGGCGTTGTAATTTATTTATTATGGTTATTGCCATTACTCTCAAAACAAAGTGGTTTATTTTTAGGTGCCTTTTTAATTTTAGGCATCATTTCAGCACAACCCGTATTATTAATTGTTAAAGGCATTTGGTGGCCAACGATAAATATTTTATTGCTAATGCTCATTGGTCAACTGGCTGCATATGCTTATTTGTCTGGTAAAGAAATACTTAATAATGTTTTACAAAGAGAAAACAACGCATGGTTTCAGTTGGGCCATTATCAATATGCAAAAGGTGATTATGAAACGGCGATTAGTAGCCTGTTAAAATGCCAGCGTGGTTATCAGTTTGATGATGAGGTATTGGCCGACTTATATGAAATAGGCCTAAGCTTTGAGCGTAAACGTCAATACGATCGTGCCCTACAAATATATTCTGAATTAAGTATACGTAATAAAAATTATAAGGATGTAGAAAAACGCCTTAACTCGATTAGTGGCATATCCGACTCAAACACCGTGATATCAACGCCACTGCAAGCACAAAAAACTTTAGTTATGCCTGAAATGGAGCTGCCAGAATTTGGACGCTATAAAATAGAGCGAGAATTGGGTCGAGGGGCTATGGGCGTAGTGTATTTAGGCCAGGACCCAAAAATAAACCGCCGAGTTGCGATTAAAACACTGGATTATACGCAGTTCCCAACCACAGAATTGAAATCATTGAAATCTCGTTTTTTACGCGAGGCTGAAGCGGCTGGTCGTTTATGCCACAGTAATATTGTGACGGTATATGATGTGGGCGAAGAAGAAGGCTTCGCGTTTATTGCAATGGATTATGTTAATGGCGTGCCGCTGTCTGACTTTACGCGTGCCGATAACTTATTACCTGTTGATGAAGTTTATAAAATAGCCTGTACGGTTGCCAATGCGCTGGATTATGCACATAGCCAAAATATTGTGCACCGTGATATTAAGCCCGGCAATATTATGTATGATGTAAAAAATAAGCATTTAAAAATTACAGACTTTGGTATTGCAAGAATTACCGATTCAGTAAAAACACGTACCGGTAGTTTCATGGGCAGTCCATCGTATATGGCGCCAGAGCAAATGAGCGGTGCGCATGTAGATGGTAGAGCCGATATATATGCATTGGGTGTTAGTTTCTACCAGTTGCTTACAGGTAAGCTGCCTTTTGATGCGGATAGTTTGGGAAACCTCGCATATAAAATCACCAATGAAAAGCACAGGCCGATTAAAGAATTGCGCAAAGATTTACCCTCTAGTGCAAGCCGCATTGTGAATAAGGCCTTGCAGAAAGATCCACAAAAACGTTATGCAAGTGGTGCAGATATGGCTAACGCGATTCAACGTGGGATGCCAGGATAAAATATTATGACCTCGCCTAAAGTCATTACTATAAAATATGCCGGTGGATCAGATAGAGGCAAGGTTCGTAAGCAAAACGAAGATAGTTACCTGTGCTGTAGTTTTGATAATAGTGATGTGAGTTTATGCATTGTTGCTGATGGTGTGGGCGGATACGCAGGCGGTGCCGAGGCGAGCTTACTCGCTGTACAAACCATGCGCACAAGTGTGGAGAAGGCATTACTACTGGCGCAGAGTGGCGGCGGTTATGCGGAGCAGTGGCTGGCCTTAACATTAGACCAGGCCATTGTTGATGCGAATTTAGCCATTTTAAATCAGCAAAAGGCGCAGCCTGAGTTCGAACAGATGGCAACAACCGTGGTTGTCATGTTAATTAAAAATAATCAAATGGTATATGGCCATTTAGGTGATTCACGCGGCTATCAGTATGTTGATAAATTGCTGACACAATTAACAGAAGACCATACTTATCTTCAGGATATGCTAAATGCCGGAAAAATTAACCAGCATGAATTTGAATTACTGCCGATGCATAATATTATTAGTCAGGCGCTGGGTTTGAGTGCTGAGCCTGAGATTAAGATTAGCCATTTATGCCTGCAAAAAAATGCAATGTACTTATTGTGTTCAGATGGATTAACCAACTGTATATCCGATGCACAAATTCAACATATACTTGAAACTGGATTACCTGTTGAAGCTTGTGTAGATGAGTTAATCACAAGTGCGAATGATAATGGTGGGGTTGATAATATCACGGCAATTTTAGTTGTTTGTCATTAATGATTTATTTATAACCTTAACTATTTTTTTCAATGGTTTCTAAAAATTTAGTTATATTAATTGGCTTGATTACATAGTCGCTAAAGCCCTCATTTATGCCACGTTCTATATCACGAGACATCGCGTTTGCTGTTACGGCAATAATGGGTGTGTCATTTAATGCCGGTATCTTTTTCAATGCTTCCAGTACCTGGTAACCATCCATTCCGGGCATGTTTATGTCGAGTAATATAATGTCCGGAAGATAGGCCTCAGCCAGCTCAATGCCTAAGTAGGGTGTTAGTGCGGGATATAATGTTATGTCCGCTTTTAATTCTAAAATATGTTCAACTAATTTTATATTCGCGGGGTTGTCTTCAATGTAAAGAATCCGCGTGTTATGTGGACTTACATTTTCTGAGATTACGTGTTGTTTATCTTTTACGTATTGCGAAGTTTGCAGAGAATTTTTATATTCAATATCCAGAGGTAGTTCAATCCAGAATGTACTACCTGCATTAATTTCGCTTGTAACACCAACTTTTCCGCCCATCAATTCTGTGATTGAGCGTGTGATGGTCAGGCCGATCCCAGTACCTTCAATATGGCATTTGTCTGCACCAAGACGGTTAAATGGTTGAAATAATTCTTCTAGCTGATCGCTCGCAATGCCAGTACCTGTATCACTAATATCAAGGTGGAAATAGCCTTCTATGCAGTGACCTGTAATGTTTATGTTGCCACCTTTATGGTTATACTTAATCGCATTGGAAAGCAAATTTAACAAAATTTGTTTGAAACGGGTTTGATCAGCGCTGATATATATATCACTCAGGTCAGCAAGTTTAATGGAAATTTCCTTATTAACCGCAAGTGTGCTTATTAAGCTCAGGCAGTCATCTATAACAGCAGAAACAGCAACGTTCTCAATATGGAGTTCAATTTTTCCGGCTTCAATTTTAGCCAGGTCTAATACTTCATTAATCAGCTTAAGTAAGTGTTTTCCAGCTTTAAGAATCTCCGTAACACTTTCCTGGTTATCGGCAGATAAATCTTTTGCATACTCCAGCAATTGACCAAAGCCAAGAATGGCATTCATCGGCGTGCGCAACTCATGACTCATGCTGGATAAAAACTCTGATTTGGCCTTATTGGCCTTTTCAGCTATTTCCATCGCCTCAAACAGCTCTTTATTTATTTGTACTTCTTTTTCGTGTGTACGCTTGGAATTAATCATCACGCCGTAAGTGGCATCGAATGGTTGTAGAAATGATTGTAACTCCTCGTCATAGCCGCCTTTTCTATTGGCTATGCCATACATGCCTACTAGCTCATTACCATAAAAAATAGGCACGCCTAAAAATGAATGTATAGCTGGGTGCCCATCCGGCAAACCTCTCGCACGAGGATCTGATTCGGGATTGTTAGACAATACGGCTTTTTTTGAGATAAGGGCGTGGCCAAACAGGGTATTAAGATTTCTAAACTCAAAACCTTCCGCTACAGAATTCTCATACAGTTTTTGTGTTTCAGCATTCCATGCAATATTACTTATTGAATGCATTTTTAAGTAAGGCGCATCATCTTCATCGTATAAAACTTCACCTATAAAACCATATTCACTACCTGTTATGTCGAGTAGGGTATTTAAAAATTCTTCTGTCGTATTAGTAAAGTCACCGGTTTCTACAAAGTGGGTAGTGGATTTATGCAGCATATTCAATAATCTTTTTTGCTGCTCAGCCCGTACACGTGTTTCATTTAATTCTGTAACATCCTGCACTGTTCCACTCAAGCGTATGAGCTCGCCGTTTTCATTTATTTCTCCTTTTGCCAGCTCATGTACATAACGCACGGTACTGTCAGGTCGCACAATACGATGAATGACATCATGAATACCCGTTTCAATAGCGCGCTGTTCACTGTCCCTAACTAAATTTATATCATCGGGATGTATGGCGGAATTAAAGGTATCAATGCAGGGTTTAAACGCACCTGGCTGGTGTCCAAATATGCGATAAATTTCATCCGACCAGAATAACTCTCCTGTAATAATATCGGCTTGCCAATTTCCTATATGTGACAGGGTTTGTGCTTCTCGTAAACGTTGTTCGCTTTCTTCTAATGCCTGTTCATTAAGTTTACCGTCATTAATATCCTGTACGATGCCGATCATTTGTACGGGCTGGTTATTTTCATTTCTAATAACCGAGCCTCGTTCGTGAAGCCAGTGCACGCTTCCATCAGGCCAGACGACGCGGTGTTCAATGTCATAAGGGGTGTCATTTTCTATACATTCATTAACGGCACTCGTTACGGCGTCACGATCTTCGGGGTGTACGGCATTTAGAAAAAATTTGTATGATGTTTCCAGATCGCCTTCGAGATAGCCAAATAAGGGTGCGATACGTTCTGACCAGACTAAGTCGCCGGTTTGTATATTCCAGTCCCAGGTACCAATGTTGGCAAATACCTGGCCCATACGTAATCGTTCTTTTGTTTTTTGCAGATTGTCCTGGGTTTCCTTAAGCGGTGTTACATCGGTGCGTATTGATACATATTGATAAGGCTTACCATTGGTATCCATAAAGGGCGTAATGGTAGAGTTTACCCAGTAAATACCGCCATCTTTACGTTGGTTACATATAGTGCCCTGCCATAACTCGCCGTGAGATATGGTATGCCATAAATTGGCATAAAACTCAGGCCCATGGATAGCCGATTTTATAATTCGGTGATTGTTGCCTAAAAGTTCTTCACGTGAGTAGCCGCTTATTTCGCAAAATTTATCATTTACGTAGGTTATATTTCCATCTGCATCGGCACTACTAACAATCGCGTGTTGATTTAACGCGAGCTGCTTACGTTCGTTTTCATAAATAATTGATTGCAGGTGTTCGTGTGTAGCATGATGACAACGTGCCTGTTTGGCACGTGATGTCACGGTTGCAATTAGGTGTTTTGTATTGATGGGACGAATTAAACAATCGCCACCACTCAGGCTTAAGCTTTGTAGTTGCTGGTTAATATCGTTTTTAGTGGCAACAAATAATACAGGCAGATGTGGGTCTCTTTCATGGATAATAGCGGCCAACTCAGGCCCGGTCACTTCTGCTGTATTTACATCCAGTACAACGACATCAGGGTCATAGGATTTTATTAAGTCTATGGTCTTTAAAGGGTCGGATAAAATTTCGACCTTAAAACATGCGTTGCGAAGCTCAGCGGCGCATTCCTCGAATGGATTGTTTGTATCGCCTACCATAACAATACAATAGGGCTCCTGAGGCTGATGGTTCGTCAGCTCATCGAGCAGATTAATGACGTGTGATGTATTTAATGGTTTTATCAGGTAACGGCTAGCACCTGCTCGCAAAGATGTCAGGCGTGCCTGCAAGGTGTCTAGATCAGATGCAGCCAGTACAGGAATATTATGCTGTTTGCATAATTCAAGGTCGGCCAGGAGGTGTGTTTGACTGTCGTCAGAAGCTATAGAATCAAGGATAATGGCGTCGGGTACATCACCATTGTCAGGTGAGAAGCTATCACATAGTAGGTCAGTGCTGCTAAAGGACTGCACTCGAAAACCATTGTATACAAGGGCTTTATTTAAACGTGTTGTCTGTTGTTCATCAATGCTGAATAAATGAATCAGCGGCGTAGGGCAGCACTTAGTGTCTTTTAGCATATTTAAATAAGGTACCGAATATGAAATGTAAATACTTATAATTTATAAGGTTATAGGCATAATTTACTGATTTATGTTGAGAAGTCAAATAAAGTATTTGCCTGGCTATGAATGTATAAATAGCTTCACTGACTGAAAATCAAAACTGCCCGATAAACAGGCATGGTAGTCGTTGTACATACTGGGTAAATCAATATCTAGCATTTTATAGCTGTGCTTGTCATCAGATTTTAAATTACGAATGAATGCCGCAGGCTTAGGTGGAATGCTAATTTCAAACTGCGTGGCGGGCAGAGACAAACCCTTACCCGTGACTTTCATATGCGCTTCTTTGCGCGTCCAAATTTTATAAAAGCTATTTTCCTGCAGGCTTTCATCTAATTGAAAAAATGCCTGCTGTTCATTTTCAGTAAAAAAACGCCTCGCTATACCTGCCCAGTCTGCCTTTCTATCTGTGCATTCAATGTCTATACCCAGCTGATGATTTTTGCAGATGGCAAGTATGGCCAAACTGCCGGAGTGGCTTAAATTAAACTGGATGTTCTGTGAATTCTGGCTTTCTATAATTGATGGCTTGCCTTGCTCTGCGTGTACAAACTCTATTTCATCGGCGGCGCTATTTATGTAGTAGCCAAGTGCGGTATGTAAAAACCCGTGTGAGGCAATGTAGTTTTTACGCAGTTTATAATGTTTAAAACGTTCGCTGCGTTCCTTTTCGGCGTCAGATAAAAGCGGGTACAGGTGTTTAAGTCTTGCCTGATGCAAATTTAAATAACTCAGCCAGATGTGGACTTCATTATCGCTCAGTGTTTTATCGGAATTTTGACTTTGCCAATTGTTCAAGCGTGTGCGCTCTTATGATGAATCATCAGATAAATAATAGGGATAAGTAATAATGAGACAAATAATGAAAAAGACAGGCCAAATACAATAACAGTGGCCAGTGGTTGAAGCATTTCTGAACCTTCATTTAATCCGGCGGCTAAGGGCATCATACCGAAAACACTGGTCAGGCTGGTCATTAATATGGGGCGCAGGCGTAAGCTGGATGCCTGTATAATCGACTCTAATATTTGCATACCACTTTGACGACATATTTCTATTTGTTCAACCAGAACAATGGCGTTGTTTACCACAATCCCTGCGAGCATAATAATGCCTAATTTTGCAGGCATTGTTAGCTGCCCGGCTAAAGAAAAGTCTACCGCAAGGTACACACCAATTAATGAGAAGGGGATAGTTAATATAATAACCAGAGGGTTGGTGAGTGATTCATATTGCACACTCATAACGACGAAGACTAAAAACACAGCCAGACCTAATAATAGCAAAGCCATAGATTCACTTTCGCGAAGTGCATCTAGTGTGCCGCCATCATATACGCTGTAACCGTCCGGTAGTGATACATCTTTAATGCGTTCAAATACCTGCTGTACCAGTTTTGCGTAATCCGTGTCGGGGTCTAAGGATGCGGATATTTCATTTATGCGTAATTGATTATCACGTTTAATCATACTGGGTTCAGGTGACATGCTTATGTCGGCAACATCCAGCAGACGAATACTCTTTTGTTGATTTAGTGTGATGATAATGTTTTTTAAATCATTTATATGGCTTATTTTGTTGCGTGCCATTTGCAGTCGGATATCATATTCTTTATCACCATCCAAAAATTCTGTGGCTACCTCGCCATTCAGTGCGAGTCGTACGGCATCACCGATTTCTTCTGAGCTTACGCCCAGGTCAGTGGCGCGCTCGCGATTAATTTTAATAATCAGTTCGTTGCTTTGTTCCTCATAACTGTGTGTGAGATTTTTAAGCTCAGGTATGTCTGCAATTTTTTTAATAATTTTATCGGCACTTTCTGTGAGGATGCCAATGTCCGAGCCCTGTATGCGCAGGCTAAAGTCATCATCGCCAAAACTGGTGCGAATGCCACGTACACCACTCACGCGCAAGCGAACGACGTAGCCAACCAGTTGTATTTTTTTGATTTCTTTATTGACCTTGTTAATCCAGTCTTTACTGCTGATCGAATTGCGCTCAGCCAGCGGCTTTAGTTGAACAGAAATAGTGCCACGGTGGCTGTTTTGAATTTGTGTACGGCCAAATACAAAACCCCCGGAAGTCACAAATGCAGATTGCACTTCTGTTTGTTGCAGTACCATGGTTTCGATTCTTGATAAATTCAGATCAAATTCTTCCAAACGCGTGCCGGGTTCAGTGGACAGGCTGATTGTAACTTTACCTTCATCCATTGCAGGGAAGAATAAACTCTTTGCATTATTCAACTGGTAGACACTGAAAAAAAGCATGCAGGAAAATAAACCAAGTACCCAGAATTTATATTTAAGCGTTACCTGTAATAAACGAATGTAGTTTTTTTGCAGGCGTATAAATGTGCCGCTAGTGACATTTTTTGGAGGCGTTTGTATTTTAGCGCCCAGTGCGGGAACCAGGGTTAAAGCAACAATTAACGAGGCGATAATGGCCGCGCTTAGGGTAATGATTAGTTCGCTAAATAATAAACCAATTAAACCACCAATAAACAAAAATGGTAATACCGCGACTAAATTGGTGGCCGTAGATGCGGTGATGGCGCCGGTGACTTCTGTAGCTGCATTATGTGCCGCAACAGAAGGGGCCTCACCTTGCGTTTGATGACGCGAGATGTTTTCCAGCATCACGATAGTATTATCAACCAATAAACCTATGCCCAGCGCAAGTCCCCCTAAGGACATAATGTTTAAGCTAATTCCGCCTATGCCCATAATGATAAAGGTAATGAAAATTGCCAGTGGGATGGCAGTGGAAATAATTAAGGTACGGCGAATATCGCGCAAAAATAAATACACAATGAGCATTGCCAGTATCGCACCACTTATAGCGGCAACGCTGGCATTGTTAAGTGCGCGGCTTACATATATAGACTGGTCATCAACCGTTTCAATTCTGATGTCCTTAGGCAATAGCTGTTGTGATTTAAACCACTTGATCTGTTGATGTATGCGCCTGGCAACATCAACGGTATTTGCTTCTGGTTGTTTTTGAATAGACAGTTTTACACCGGGTTGTTTGTTTAAACGGATACGTAAATCTTCATCCTGGTGTGTATCAATGACCTCGGCGACATCTTTAAGGCGTATAGATTTATCAATGTTGCTTTGGTTGGCTTTTTGTAGAGGAAGTTCGGCAATACTTTTAACAGAATCAAAACGCCCCTCAGTGCGCGCGTTAAGTTTACGCGTGTTCATGTAAAGTGTGCCGCTGGAGATATCCTGATTTTCCTCTTGCAGCAATGATTTAATATCACTGATTTTAAATCCGCTTGCGGCGAGTTTTTCCTGGTCAATAATGACCTGTATTTCACGCACTAAACCACCACCTACTTCAGTGGATGCAACGCCTTCAATGTTTAAAAACCATTTAGATAATTCGTAATCAACCCAGCTACGCAGTTCTATAGGATCACGGCTGGCAGAGCTCACAACCAGTTCCATTACCGGGATTTGTGAAGGGTCACGTTTATATATGATGGGTGCATCATCGGTAGCGGGTAAAAAACGTTTGGCTCGATCGAGGCGTGTGCTTGCATCCTGTAAGGCGCGATCAATATCTGTGCCGTAGGGAAAGCTTAAGTTAATGGCACTTCGGCCAACGGAGGTATCCGATTGAATGCGTGTAGCGCCCTCGGTGATGGCGAGTTGTTCTTCCAACTGGCGTGTAAATTTATCCTCCATAATTTGCGCCGGCGTACCGAGCTCTAAAATTCGGATACGCACATCAGGGTAAATAATGTCGGGCAATAAATTAATATTTAAGCGATCTAATGAAAATACACCGACAACCATAACGGTAAGCGACAACATAATAACCGCTATGGGGCGTTTAATTGACCAACTGGCAAGGCCGCCTGTGCGGCTTAAATTACTCATGGCGTATTATTGTTTTTTAGCATTGGCTTGAGGTTTGTCTGACGGTGTATTTACAGCCTGTACCTGCATTTTATTTTTAAGGCCAAAGAAACCTTTAGTAATAATATTTTGTTGAGGGGAAATACCTTCTAGCACTTCAATCAAATCACCCTGTTGTATCCCCGTTCTAACCTCGGTGCGTTCAGCCTGTCCATTTACCAGCGCAAATACAAAGCTGCCTTCCTGATCATGGCGAATGGCATCATAGGGAATCATCAGCCGTGATTTGTTTTGCGTCTTAATGGTGACTCTGCAGAGTTGCCCCGGTCGAGCGCCTTCAGGCACCGGTGTGATAATTATTTCAATGGTGCCACGGCGTGTTGTTTTATCTATGGTGGGGTAAATGCGTTTAATTTCACCTGTAAATGTTTGCTTGCCAAGGGCATCAATTTTTATTGAAACAGGATTGCTCTCTTTAATTAACGGCAGCAGTAATTCACTAAGATTAATCTCGGCCTTTAAACTGGAGGTGTCAATTAAACTTAAAATATGGCTGTGTGATGAGAGTACGTCGCCTGACTCGACCAGGCGCTTAGATACGAAACCATTAATAGGAGACTTAATGTGTGTATAGCTGAGCTCTGTTTGTTTTAACATTAGTTCGGCTGCGGCAATATCTTTTTGCGTGACTGCACTGGCGAGTTCACTATCCGATGCCAGTTTACGCGACGCTAAGTCTTTTAAACGGCTTAAATCAACTTCTGCCTGATTTAAAATCGCCTGCGCTTTTTGCACCTCTGCCGCCGTTAATGCATCGTCTAATCTTGCCAGTGTAGAGCCAACCTCAACCCTATCCCCCGGGTACACGTTAAGCTGCGTTAATATCCCCTGTGTCTGGTTGGTAATATTAACTTCTCTAATGGCCTGTAAGGTGCCTGAGAGTGTACGGCTAACCGCGGTATCCTGTTGTGTAGCAAGCATTGTTTCAACTAATTGCGCAGGTGGGCTGCGTTTAGCGCCCTCTGTATCGGAGTCGCTACAGCTACTCAAGAAAATGCTCAGTGAAAGCACGGCCAGGGGAAGTATTTGTATAGAATTAACAGGCTTTAAAAACATAAGTTCAGTATGGATATGGTTGTCTATTGATTTAGGTGGATTGTACCTAAGATTGTAGATAATATGTTGGATTTTTCTGCTTCAGATGCCCTCTATGATACATGTGAATAATCGTCCCACCGAAGCACCGCACACCGAGCGCAAAGACCTTATTAATTTAAAACGTATGTTGCCATTTTTATGGAGCTACAAAGGTCGGGTGCTTATTGCCCTGGCGTCACTTATGCTGGCAAAAATGGCGACGGTGAGTATTCCACTGGTACTTAAGGAAATTGTCGATTCATTAGATGCGCGTGCATTAAATGATGCCTTATCTAAAACAACCGAAATGTCTTCTCAAGTACTCGATAAAGTTCCATTAGAGCTGCCGCTTATGCTGCTGCTAGGTTATGGAGCCCTGCGCCTAACGAATGTGTTATTTAATGAACTGCGTGATGCAATTTTTTGTCGTGTACGTTTCCGCGCAATGCGCGATATTTCAACTAAGGTAGTAAAGCATTTATATGATTTGTCATTAAACTTTCATCTGGAGCGTAAAACCGGTGGCATATCGCGTGATTTAGAACGCGGCGCGAGAAGTCTTTCATCTATCTTAAATTATCTCACCTTCAATATTATTCCTACCTTAACTGAGTTTGTATTTGTCGCGTTTATTCTGTTTGGAAAATACGATGTAAAATTTGCATTGGTGACCTTTGGCACGGTAGTGATTTATTTAATTTACACCATGATGTTAACCGAATGGCGTATGCACTTTAGGCATGAAATGAACGCCTACGATTCAGAAGCCAACTCGCGTGCAGTTGATGGGCTGATTAATTATGAAACGGTTAAGTATTTTAATAACGAAGATTATGAAATAACACGTTACAACGAAACGCTGGAAAAATGGGAAGATTGCGCGGTTAAAAGCACAAGCTCAATGGCGCTTTTAAACTTTGGCCAGGGTGCCATTATTGCGATTGGTGTAACCCTTGTGATGGTGCTTGCCGCTCAGGGAGTGGTTGATGGCAGCATGAGTCTGGGCGATCTGGTGTTAGTCAACACAATGATGCTTCAGCTATTTATACCGCTAGGCTTTCTTGGCATTATTTATCGCTCTATGAAACATGCGCTGGCGGATATGGATTTGTTATTTAAGCTGTTAGATAACTCGCCGCAAATAGTCGATACACAAGAAGCAAAGTCATTACAGGTTACGCAGGCCGATGTTGAATTTAAAAACATACAGTTTTCCTATAATGAAGAGCGCCAAATATTGCATGATGTCAGTTTTAAAATTCCCAGTGGGCATAAAGTAGCGGTCGTTGGGCCATCAGGTGCAGGCAAATCAACCCTGGCTCGATTATTGTTCAGATTTTACGATACCAATGAAGGTGAAATTTTAATTGATGGTCAAAATATACAGGCTGTTAGTCAGGCGAGTTTAAGGAAACATATTGGCATAGTGCCGCAAGACACCGTGCTGTTTAATGAAACTATTTTTCATAATATTCAGTATGCGCATCCAGGAGCAACAGAAGCCGAAGTTCGACACGCCGCAAAGCTTGCGAATATAGATAGTTTTATCGAAGGTTTACCGAATGGTTATGAAACCATTGTTGGAGAGCGTGGCTTAAAATTATCTGGCGGTGAAAAACAGCGCGTGGCAATTGCCCGTGTCATTCTTAAAAATCCACGTATCCTTATTTTTGATGAAGCCACATCGTCATTAGATTCACACTCAGAACAAATTATTCTGAAGTCATTAAAGGCCGTAGCCGAAGAACACACAACACTGGTTATTGCGCATCGCCTGTCGACCATTGTGGATGCAAATACCATTATTGTACTAGAGCAGGGGCGCATTGCTGAGCAAGGCACGCATCAGGAATTGTTAGATAAGGCTGGCCTGTATGCCAGCTTATGGAATATGCAGCAAGATGAGGATACTTCGTTTGATTGATGACGATTACTCAGCGGTTACAAAAAAGTAGCTAATTTTTTTCGGCAGTGAGTTGTGCGTTAAATTTTACGCCGTAATATATAATTACAAAACCCAACTCTAAAATGCTGTTTAGAGATTAGATTTTTTCTGCTGTAACAGCCAACAACCAGACTACACCGTTGGCTTTTGCTTCAGCTACGCGTTCTTCAGGGTAGCTGGTGATTTCAGTTCCCCAGTCATTGAACTCATTCTGGCTGGGAGTGTATCGCTCTAGTGGCGCGTAATCTTCGCGCCATTTTTCAATATTTACATTTTTCCATTGCTCTGCAGGAAACAGTGATCTTAGCTTTTCAACATCACCCATAATGAACATTTCATTGCCATGAAAATGCACTGGAGCATCTAAATAAACTGTGCCACCAGGTTTTAATACACGGCTGATTTCATTAATACATTCGGTATAAGAAGATGGCTCACGAACACCACCAGCTTTCTGCCCCCAGTGTTCTAATGACTGAATGGCAAAAACTTTATCGAAGGTTTTATCTGCAAAGGGAATTTCAGTGGCATGACCATACCCGCCCTTGCCTAATACTGCTGTTTCGTTTTTAGGCCGCTTCGGTTCGACACCTGTCCAGTGACCGCCACTGCGTTGTATCAGGTTCTTTGCAAGTTTGAAACGGCCAAAACCAACTTCTAGTACTTCCATATCCTTGCAATCATAGAAATGGGCTTCGATGCTAGATACCACGCATTTGCGTAATGGCGTTCCAAAGGATATTGAACAGACCTGTTTAGCAGGGTTATAACTACGGCAGTTATGACAGGAGATTACCCGACAATTGTCGATATCTTGCCAGTATGGCGGAGCCCATTTTTTAGCGCAGCTTTTAGGGCTAACCGTTATACTGTGCCAGCGTTTTAGTAGTGAGTCTTTTTTAGAATGCATAGCCAGTCAGCTTATACAAACACAGCTTTTTCGTCAAATGAAAAACAGCAGGAAAAACAGGGTAGGTTTTGTAATCAAGCAATGGTGTTGATAGTTTTTTGTCATGGCACGGTGAATCAAAAAGTCATACTCGTTGGTAATGTTTTATTTTAAAATTAGTTAAACTAATGTGTTGGATTATTTTGACTCCGACCCCAATGCCATTTCGACCCCAGTGCCATTTATAGCATGTTTTTTTACACTACATCAATCGCGGGTTCAAGTGTCGAGTGCATCTTAAATCTACGTAATGTGTCAACAAAAAAATAACAGTTACTTTTGTACTGAAAAATGCAACTTTAATTCTTGAGTATTATTTATCTAGCATGCCAGATGCGAATAATAGAATCGTAATAGAATAAGTACTACATAGTAAGAAAGACCGCTTAACTAGCTCAGTTGCAGTTTGTGTTTAATGCGCATTAATTCAGCCAGTTCATCAGCAGGCACAGGCCGACTGAAATAGTAACCCTGTATTTCATCACAACCATTGTCCTTTAAAAATTGTAATTGCTGTTCTGTTTCAACGCCTTCTGCAATAACGTCTAAATGTAGATTGTGGCCAAGAGCAATAGTGGTTTGTACAATAATGGCATCATCAGGATCCGTTGTAATATCGCAAACAAACGATTGGTCAATTTTTAATTTATCGAGGGGTAGGCGTTTTAGATAAGCCATCGATGAATAGCCCGTACCAAAATCATCGATCGATAGTTTGATGCCTATATCGCGAAATGCCTGCAATGTGCCGATGGTTTCCTCTACATTCGTCATGATGATACTTTCGGTAATTTCCAGCTCTAGAAAGTTGGGATCAATAGCAGACTCTGCTATTGCTTTTTTCACGCTTGATAACAGTTTGTTTTGGTTAATAAACTGTCTAGCGGACATGTTTACGGCGATGCGCATGGCGGGCAGGCCCGATTGTCGCCACAGTTGATGCTGTTGACAGGCAGTGAGTATGATCCAGTCAAATAGTGGGTTTATTAAGCCGCTGTCTTCGGCAATGGGAATAAAGACATTAGGCGGTATAAGGCCTCGTTCAGGGTGTTGCCATCTGATTAATGACTCGCAGGCAATTATTTCGCCAGTTTGAAGGCTGGCCTGGGGTTGATAGTGCAATACAAATTCATGGTTCTTCAGGGCCCTGCGCATATCGCTTTCCAGATGCAAGCGTTCTTCTGCCTGAGCATTCATTTCGGCGGTAAAAAATTGGAAATTATTGCGGCCATTCTTTTTGGCACGATACATGGCGGCATCCGCATTTTTTAGCAAGCTAGCAGTGTCTGCTCCATCAGCAGGGTAGGTGCTGATACCGATACTGCCTGTTACTACCACTTCAATATTTTCTAGCGGGATGGGATTGCCTAACTCACTCAGTACCTTGCCCGCAATTCGCGCGGCATTCTGGCTTGAATTTATGTTAGTCAATAAAATAACAAATTCATCTCCGCCGAGTCGTGCGATGGTATCTTCTTTACGTATCAAGTCTGTCATTCGAGTAGCAATATGCTTTAACAACATATCGCCGACAGCATGTCCCGATGCATCATTGATGTGTTTGAAATTATCCAGATCGAGGTAGAGTAATGCGAGTTGCTCTTTATGACGCTGAGCATGAATTATTGCATTTTCAAGTAACTCCTGGAACGAGGCTCGGTTATGTAAGCCGGTGACAATATCGTAATGTGCCAGGTGAAATATGTGTTCTTCGGACTCTTTTTTCTCCGTGATATCACTGAATATACTGATAAATTGGTCATTATTTCCCTGTGTATCACGTACGGCGGTGATTGTTTGCCAGGCAGGGAAAACCTCGCCATTTTTTCGTCGATCCCATATTTCACCCTGCCAGAAACCCATGTTAAGAATTGAAGACCAAAAGGCTTGAAAAAATTCCTCATCATGTTGTCCAGAGCTTAATAGCCGCGGGTTTTGCCCTATGGCCTCGTCGCCACTGTAACCAGTGATTAGGCTAAAGGCCGGATTGACACGTAATATATTGCCATCTTTGTCAGTAATCATAATGGCCTGAACACTTTCACTAAACACGTTTTCAGCCAGTATTAACTCTCCCAGCGAAGTAGTACGCTCAAGTTCAGCGGCGATATGCTTTGCGTAAAGCCCCAGAATGGGTTTGTTCCATGCCTGAGGTGATACAGCCTGGCTACCCATAACCGCCACTATGCCCAAAACCTTATTGGATGGAGATTTGAGTGGTGCGCCAAAGTAACTGACTATACCCATTTGAGTGAGCAATTCATCTTCAGGGTAGTCTTCTGCCGCCGCAGTAGACACCAGCTCCATGCCTTCATCGAGTACATCCTGGCAGGGTGTGCCTTGAAGATCGTAGTTAAAATTATCAGCTATATGACCATCGGCCCAAACGGCAAGTGTGCGAATAGATGTCTGTGTTGTGTCTGTAAATATTCCGACAAAAGCATAGCGGGTATTAAAAGTCGTGGCTAAATTCTTCATGCAGATGTGTAGCAATTCATGATTAGAGTTAGAGTTAACCGTCAGGAGTAAAATATGTAGCGCATCGGCTGTTTTATCACGTGCATTTATTTCGGCCTCTAGTTGTAAATTAGCAGCGTTTAAAGCCTCGGTGCGTCGATCCACGCGCTGTTCAAGTCGAAGCTGAATGTCTCTTAATTGTTCATTTGCGGCCCGGCTTTCACTCATGCTGGCGGCCAGTACAAACGTGGTTGTCGCCAATACGGCTATGAAAGCCTGTAGCAGTAGTAGGGATTCATTTACCGAGCTGCGTACAAATGGGCCATGCCCCTGTGATGTGCCATAGATTGCCAGGATAGATATAAGCGCTATAAACAGCGTTGTGCCATGCTGGCGAAAACGGTATGCAGCCCAGATGGCTAAGGGAACAAATACGAATGATAGCGGGTAATCGCTGTGAATAATATGAAACCATTTATTAAAAACCAGCTCGCTAGAAAAAATGCTGAGTACAAGTAAACAAAGTGCCTCCGGCCATTGAGATAAGTAGCGACGTGCATTATAAAACCTGCTCCAGCACAATAAAAGCGGTGTAACAATCAGCCCGCCCACCAGGTCGCCTAACCACCAGGTACCCCATAACAGGCCAAAAGATGTTTTCTCAATAACACCCCCTAATAACAGGCTGCTAACACCAATAGAGGCACTGATAGTTGTGGCAAATAAGATTACCGCCACAAATATAAAAACGTGCTGCACTTTATTGAAAGGGTAGGCACTTGCAAAACGAACCAGTAGGTAGCAGGCAATCAAGCCCTCTAAGGTATTGCCACCAGCTATGCCTAATGAAATGGGAATAGAGGCGCCCGTCATCATATTGGTTAGCAAGGCACCCAGAAAAATACCCGGCCAGGCGCGTAGGCCAAAGTAAAGAAGTGCCGCAATGGCTATGCCAGTGGGTGGCCATACGGGGGAGGTGTTGACTTGTTCAAAGGTCAGAGACAGCCCCAGCTGTGCAGAAAGAAAATATACACCGGCTAATAAAAGCCACATAATAGCTGTTTTCATATTTTTTCCGCTGGCATTACAAACAGTTAATTTATTCTATGTTTATGAGATTAGCAGAAAATATCGGTATCTACCGTGATGAATATTCATTAGAGTAATATTAAACGGTGTCTAGAGGCTAGAAAATCTACTTATAGAATATTCAGAAAGATGAATGTCCTGTGCTTAAATAGTTACTTTTGAAAGTGCTAAGTTTTATCTGTAAGAAGTTAGGCTAGCGATAGTTAAATCGTCTATTTAATGCTCTTCAGCTAAATATCTTATCTTCTTTTAACCAGATGACTAAGTCTTTATATGTCATCGGCCTAGCCATCCAGAAACCTTGTGCATAATCGCAGCCCATCGTTTTCAGTATGTTCCAGCTTTCTTCATTTTCTATGCCTTCTGCAACCACCTCAAGATCAAGCGCATGCGCCATTTCAATGCTTGCCTTAGCAATAGCTGCGTCATTAGCATTGGTTGTTATGTCTAATACAAACGATTTATCAATTTTTAATTCTGATAGAGGAAGTTGTTTTAACTTAGCGAGTGAAGAGTGTCCCGTGCCAAAATCATCAATGGCAAATGTGATGCCAGATTGATAAAGTTTTTTAATAATAGTATTGGTTATTTCCAGACTAGACATCATCGCTGATTCGGTTATTTCGAGAACAATACTTTTTGCAGGAACTTTTGATTTAGCCAGCGCCGTAATTAATTCATCAATGATGTCAGGGTTTGTCATGCAATAGGCTGAAATGTTAATTGAGAGTTTCGTTATTATATTTTTATTAAGTAAGTCTGAGCATTCAGCGATAGAGTTATTTATTATTTTATTGGTTAAATCGTTGATGATGCCAACTTCTTCGGCTAGTTGGATAAAAATTTCGGGAGAAATGAAGCCCTGTTTTTTATGCTTCCAACGAGCCAATGTCTCAACTCTTATTTCATTTGGCTTGTTGATGTTTATAATCGGTTGGTAATACGGCGTAATTTGATTGTTATAGAGGGCCTTCCTTAAATCGGTGATAAGTTGAAGTCTGTCGCTGGATTTTTTTTGTATTTCAGGATTGTATATATCAATACCCAAGTTATTAGCCTTGGCGTAATACATAGCTGACTCTACGTATTCAATAAGTTTGCTCTTGTCTGATGTGTGCTGTGGGTAATTGGCAATGCCAATGCTGCAATCAATAATAATAATATTTGAATTTATGCTAAGCGGCTTAGATATTAACTGTTTTATCATAGCCGCAATATCATGTGCTTTTTCGGTATCCGTGTTTGGCAGCATGATGATGAATTCATCGCCCTCAAGTCTGGCGAGCAGCTCATTTTCTGCGTGGTCAATGATTTTATTCAGGCGGAGTGCCGTTTTTTGCAATACGCTATCACCAACTTCTTGTCCCAGGCTTACGTTTATTTCTTTGAATCTATCTATATCTATACTTAAAAGGGTTATTCCGTTTTGGCTAGTACTTAATGGTGATGACTTTGAAAGTAATGAATTTAATAAGTAGCGTCTATTTGGTAAGTTGGTTAGTTGGTCGTAGTTTGTTTTATATTCGATGGTGGCGATGTTTTTTTTGCGTTCAGTTATGTCTCTAGCGACAGCTATGATCATGTCGCCAGCTTCAATATCTACCCGCTTCATGCTAACTTCTATCCACCTTTGGTTGCCATTTTCAGGGTTAATCATGGTTTCAAAAATAGTGTCTTCGTTATTTAAAGTGCGTTCAAAAAAAGATGCGAAGAATTCACTCGCATTAGGGTTACCAAATAACTCGGTGATAGGCCTTCGCTTATTATGTTGTGTTAGTTCGTCTTCGGTATGACCAAGCCATTTTTGTGTCATTTTGTTGCAGGTTATAAACTTCATTTCATCACACAGCACAAAGATGGCATCATTAGTACTATCGAAAAATGCCCTTAAAAGTTCGGCATAAAACTGTTTTTCATCTTGAGGTGTGTTTTTATTATTCATGGGTGAAGTTATTGTTATGCCGGTTAAAAGCTCTTAAGTGTTTAATAATAGCGATTGTCATGATTGTTTTCAATGTACTTATAAGGCTGCGGAGCTAAGTAGTGAATGCCATTGCTCTTCCAGGTTATTCGTATAGTAATATGAAACATCAGGGGCATTCGGCATATTGGTTAACGTTTTCTGTATGGCCTCAACTAAGGCATGGCTATCACCGTTTTTATAGCGAAATACGTCACTGTATTGCTCTTTATAGCACAGACTATCTGGTACCGCTGGTACTGCCCCAGCACTAACCGCTTCTAATATGGCTAGGCCTTGAAATTCATGAATAGCAGTGCTAACTACAATGCTTGATTGAGATAGGTACTGTTGGTATTCTTTTTTATTCACTTTTTGATTAATAATTATTTTGCTACGTAAGTCATTTTCTATTCTTAATAAAGCAGCGGGTGATTTGTTTGGTCGTTCACCGAGTAGGGCTAATTTAAAATCTATACCCTGGTTATTTAATTTTATTAAGGCGTCTGCAAATACGTCCGGGGCCTTGTCGTATTCCCAACGATGATTCCACAGAATAAGATTGGGTATTTTATTTTCTTGCGTTTCAATCGGTTTAATAGCCACAGGCAGTATCTGACTTTTGCTTCTTAGTTCATCTGTCACATTGCTCGGAACTTCATCGGGCAATATGCTGAGTAATTTATCTATTCCCGATAAAAAAGACTCGCGATTATAGTTCGAATTAAAAACTATTTTATTGGCGGCTATTGCGCCATAAAGTTGCACCATTTTCGGGTCTACGGAGTCATGCTGTTGTTTACTAACAGGGTAGGCGAACTGGTTTTCATGAAAGTAGTAAATTACCGGGATATTAGCCAGGCGGGGGTGCAGTCCTTTTAAGGTGGCGAGGTCTACCATTGAGGTGGCTAAAATTAAATCAGGTGTTGCCTGCGGTAGCTTGTGTAACCAGGAGAGTGGGTTGCCGCGAATACGCCAACGAAAATGTCGGCCGGGTAATTCGAGGGTGTGCCAGTTAATATGCGTAAATGTATTTACCAGCCAGTCGGCCCAGGCGGCATGGCTTTGTGAGCGATATGCGGACAGAAGCCAGATAGTTTGTTTACTTTGCACCTGCATTACTCGCCTGGTAAAAATAACAACTTCGTGAATACGCGGAGTTGTAAGCTTAGCTTTGTGCTAGAAGCGTTTGACCGACTTCTTTGCAATCATCGCTCATTAAATATAAATAAGTGGGCATCACATCATCGGTAGTTGGCAGTGAGTTTGGGTCTTCTGCGGGAAATGCACGTACCCGCATTTGTGTGCGTACGGCACCCGGGTTCACTGCATTTACGCGTATAGGTCGATCTTCTGTGTCCATTTCATCGGCGAGTATTTTCATAAAGCTAGTGAGTGCATCTTTAGAAATACCGTAGGCACCCCAGTAGGCCTGCGATTTATCATCGGTGGTGAAAATGATTTTTGCGCCAGCGGTATCGCGCATAAGCGCTATGAGTGCGCGGGTCATTACAAAGGGGGCATTTAAATTAACCTGAAACACCTTGTACCAAACTTCAATGTCATGCTGTTGAATGGGTGCTGTGCTGCCGAGAATTGCCGCGCTGTGCAACAGTCCATGCAGACCACCGAACTGCTCTCTAAGTGTATCTGCCAGTTCTTCATAATCTTTGGGTGTGGCGCCTTCCAGATTGAGCGGGTAGATGGCGGGTTCGGGATAACCGGCATTAATGATTTCATCGTAGGTTTGTTCTAATTTATTCGTCGTGCGGCCCAATAACACAACCGTTGCGCCGTGAGCTGCATAACTGATGGCGGCTGTTTTTCCCAAACCATCACCGGCACCGGTAACCAATATGATCTTGTCTTTTAAAAAATCTGCTTGTGCCTGATATTGCATAGTTATCTCAATCTTTGGGGTTTGGCTGTTGAATAATAGTTTGTGCGCATTTTACACCAGAGCGTAGTGCTCCTTCGAGTGTTGATGGCAACCCAGGGCGATTATTTTCTTCGATATACACATAATCACCACATAACTTGAGGTTGCTCAAGTTTGTGTGAATGCCAGGGCGAAGTTTATCGACACCGGGATGGCATTGAATCGTCGCGCGTTTCTCAATAATCAGCTTACTATCAAGCAGTTCTGGAAGCTCACTGATAGTGTGCTTGAGTTCGTTATATACCATTTGTGTTAACTCAGCCGGCGACATCGTCAGGTGATCACCTCGTGCGCTGATAACGACAGCCAACACATTTTTATGGCCGCTAGCCGCTCGTTCAAACACCCATTCTGATATGCCATTGATTAGGCCTATCATAGGCGTAGGTAGTGTTACAGGCTGTGTAAATTGTAAATATAAAGTAGTTATTGGCTCATATTGTAACTGCTGAGTTAACCTACCTGTATCAGCAAACAGTGTGTTGCTGGCTAGTAATTTTCTGGTTACAGAGGGTGGTGTTGCTAAAATAACACGGTCGAATTTATTAAACTCATTGTTAATTTGGATGGCATTTACACGTGTATTTTCAAATTGCAGGCTCTGTACTTTGCTGCGGGTAAAAACTTTACCGCCATGTTGTTCAATAAACGACTTAGCTAATTGTGGAAATATCTGTCCTAAATCTTTAATAGGAATTAATAAATCGGTGTGATCTGCGGGTGCATTAAACGTTTGTAGTAACACGCCCTGAAAGGCTTTGGCTGATGCTTTTTGTGGGTGGGTAGTGAGTGCGGCAAGGCAAATTGGTTCAAGTAAATATTTCGTATAAGGTGCAGGCAATTTGGCACTTGCGAGCCAGTCGCTAACCGTTATATCCTCATTTATGGGGGTATTTAGCAATTTATTAAAACGCAGGAGTACCTGAAGTTTTTGCCGTAGTGATAATTGCGTAATCCTAAGCACACCAAATAAAAGATGCAGTGGTGCTGGAAAGGTAGGCAGCTTTAGCTCAAATAAGGTGTTTCCGCTGTCGGCATCTAACATGAGCATGTGATGAGGTAAGCGCTTAAAGAGGCTCATGACATCTACGTGCATGATATTGAGCAGCCTTAGCATTTGCTGATAGGCGCCAATCATTAAGTGCTGGCCGTTATCCAGCGTCATGCCATTCCACTCCATGCTACGTGCGCGACCGCCCAGTTGCGGGGATGACTCATAGACACTAACATCATGCCCATGCTGGCAAAGCTCGACAGCGGCGGCGAGTCCGGCCCAGCCTCCACCGACGATGGCGATACGTTGTTTAGTTTGCATTTAGGCCTGCTGACGCAAGTGTTGTTTGTGGCGTTTCTTTTCACGCCTTGCGGTGCGCCAGGCCAGCCATATTTTACGCAGGGGTGTTAGTTTGATGCGGTGTTCTAGTACGTGGTATTTATCGTCTTCGATTTCATCCAGTAAAGACTGGTAAATCTCTGCCATGATTAAACCAGCGCGTTGTGCGTAGCGATCTTCATCGGGCAATTCATTGAAGGCCTTTTTGTAGTAGTCGCGCGCGCGCTCCGCTTGAAACTGGAAAAGTGCCTGCAGCGAATCGCTGGTCACTGGCTGTGTTAAATCCTGTCGTGTTACACCGAACTTTTCCAGTTCATCCTGTGGCAGGTACACTCGGCCACGTTCTGCATCTTCGCGCACATCACGCAGAATATTGGTGAGTTGAAATGCCATTCCCAGGTCATGGGCATATTTAAGTGTGTCACGGTTTTTGAAGCCAAAAATTTCTGCCGAGAGTAAACCCACTACGCTGGCGGCACGGTAGCAGTAGAGTGATAGCTCTTTAAAGTTGGCGTAGTGCTGGATATCCAGATCCATCTCCATACCATCAATTATTTCCTGTAAAAGCTCTTCGGCGAGATTAAAGTCACTAAGCAGGCTTTGTAGCGCAAGCGTCACCGGATGGCTGGCCTTGCCAAGGTATAGGGCAGATACTTCTGAGCGCCACCAGTTGAGCGTCTGGCGGGCTACTTCTATATCGTGGCATTCATCGACGACATCATCTACTTCACGGCAAAATGCATATAAGGCCGTAATGGCGCGGCGTTTTTTATCCGGCAAGAAACGAAAGCTTGAATAAAAGCTGGAGCCACTGGAAACGGCCTTGTCCTGACAGTATTGATCTGGATTCATATTCACACAGGATGATTTAAATAGAGCGAATTTTGACGTAAACGGCGCGAGAAGGCAAAAGTGTTTTTATAAATGTCGGGCTTGAATCAATTACCGGGTCGGTGGAGTGAGTGAATATGGTCTAAAATGATCTATTATTGAGTCTTCACGGTTTGCGGGGGTTTTCATTGGCCAGGTCCACCTATCAGCTTTCATCTAAAGAGCTTGAAGAAGTTTTGTTGGTATTAAATCAGGCTATTAATAATCACCACATCTGGTTTAATCGCTTTAATACGGCAGTTGTGTGTAATGAAACATTTCCCAGTGATATTTTAAATATAGCGGCACATACGCAATGTGAATTCGGCAAATGGTATTACGGTGATAGCAGTAATGCGGTGAAATCATTCAAAGAATATGCGGCACTGGAATCGGTGCATCAGTCTATGCATGACAATGCCCGTGAACTGGCCGAGTTATCAAATAACGATAAGCCTATTTCGGTTAATGCCTACCAAACTTTCCTGGATAACCAGCGACAGCTTATCGACCTGCTCACAGAGCTGCGCGATATGTTGATTGAACATCAATACTGTTTTGATGCGCTGACGGGTGCGCTTAATCGAAAGGCCATTTCATTATTGCTGGATCATTCATTTGAAAATATGCAGCGCTATTCGCAGCGGTATTCCATTGCGATGCTTGATATTGATAATTTCAAAGCGGTAAATGATACCTATGGACATCCAGCCGGTGATCAGGTGCTTAAGCACATTAGTACATTTTTAAAGAAAAACTTAAGGCGCAGTGATTGTATCGGTCGTTATGGCGGTGAAGAATTTTTAATTATTTTTCCCGAGACAGATATTGACACGGCATTTGAGGTGCTGGAAGAGGCCCGTGAAGATTTGATTAACACGGGTATCATATTAGATGAATCTTCCTTGCATGTTACTTTTTCTGCAGGTGTGACTCAGGTGCTTGAAGAAGATGACGATGCCTGGATTGCAGTAAAACGTGCGGATACTGCCTTGTATCAGGCAAAAAAATCGGGTCGAAACCGTATTGCAATGCTCGACTAATCAGGCGTATTATTTTGCCCGCAATGCCTTCCAGAAAATCCACAACCAGTCACGAGAATCTAGTCTTGGTCGGCTAAATAAATCTTCGGTTTGTTTGTCGAGCTTTAATAAAATTCGTGATCCAGCGGCAATAATTAAACGTATTTCAAAAGCAAATCGACCTTTAAGGGATTTGCCTAAAGGCGCACCACCTTGTAACAATTTATGCGCGCGCTCATATTGTTTGCGCATTAACAAAATCATTGGGCCATCGGTGCGACGATTTTTAAAATAGGTTTCATTCACAAATGAGGCGCGTATTTCATCTTGTGGAATATAAATACGATCGAGTTCTGCGTAGTCCTGTGCCATATCCTGGTAAAAATTAATCAGCTGTAAAGCACTACATATGGCATCGGATTGCCCCAGACTTTTTCGATCAGTTTGTCCGTAAAGGTGCAGCATTAGGCGGCCAACCGGATTGGCAGAGCGTCGACAATATTGCATGAGTTCAGAAAACTCGGCATAACGCTTTTGTGTTACATCCTGTTTGAATGCCTCGATTAAATCTAAAAAGCATTCTTTAGGTAGAGAGAAGCGGGGAATACAATCGGCCAGGGCGATAAATACGGGATCATCGCTGGCTACCTGTGCATAAGTCGCCTCAACCTGTTGTGCCAGTGCATCTAATGCATCCAGTCGTTGTTGGTCCGTTTGCTCCCCCTCATCAGCAATATCATCGGCACGGCGCGCAAAGGCATAAATTGCAGCAGTGGGCAGTCGCATACGTTTGGGGAGTATCCAGGAAGCCACAGGAAAATTTTCGTAATGATTTTTTGAAATGCTCAGGCAGTGCTTGTAGGCCTGTTGAATATTCATAAATAATGGTCCGATCTGCGCAGCAAATTTTTTAAAGTGTTTGAAGCTAAAAATGCCTGGTGTCTATTGCTAGGGCAAGTGATGGTGCAGATAGTATAATTAACAAATGAAGTATGCAAAACCTGAATGGCGTGACGGCCAGCCCTATAGCGCCGAGTTCGATGATATTTATTTTTCTGCGGATAATGGCATAGAAGAAACCGAGCATGTATTTATCAAGCACAATCAATTGCTTGAGCGATTTGCATCATGCGATACGCAAAACCATCGATTTGTTATAGCTGAAACGGGGTTTGGTTCCGGGCTTAATTTTTTAGTCGCGGTTAAACATTGGTTGGAACACAGTAATCCTGAGGATTGCCTGTATTTTTATTCGGTGGAAAACACACCCTTTACGCTAGAAGATTTAATGCTTGCACATCAGGCCTGGCCAGAGCTAAAAAGTATCTCAGAGGCCTTGCAGCAAGAGTATCAAGTCGCCAGTTATGGCTTTCATTTGTTTGAGCTGTTTGCTGGGCGAGTAAAACTAGTGCTGATGATTGGTGACGTAGACACAATGCTCACACAAATGCATGCATCAGTAGATGCCTGGTTTCTGGATGGTTTTGCGCCAGGTTTGAATGCAGGTATGTGGAGCAGCCATGTGTTTAGGCAAATTAAACGCTTAAGCCAATACGGCACAACCTTTAGTACCTATACCGCTGTGGGTGATGTGAGGCGTGGCCTAATGCAGGCCGGTTTTACGGTGAGTAAGGTAAGCGGCTGTGGTAAAAAACGCCATATGTTGGCAGGAAAATTTGAGTCAGAGCCTCAATCTATCACCTCAACTCAGCCCTGGTATGAAGGCCTGCAAAGCTCGCCTGGAGCAGCTAAGCGCATATGTATTATCGGTGCTGGTATTGCGGGTTTAACGACGGCCTGGGCGTTCATTAAACGGGGTTATGAAGTCGAGATAATAGAGCAGGGAGAGCACTGCGGAGCACAGGCCTCTGGTAATCCACAGGCAATGTTGATGCCGCGTCTGAGCTTGCAGGATACTGCTGATGCGGAGTTTTATACATCTGCATATTTTTATGCCTTGCGATGTTTGCAACAGCTCGATAATCAACAAATTAGTTGGCAGCAAACCGGCGCTATGCAATTGCCATCATCTGCGCGGATTAAAAAACAAATTTTAGAGTACCCACAAACTGCAGCACTGGCTCAGGCACTGGATGCGCAAACTGCCAGTCGGCTTGCCGGCGTAGAAATTAGTCAGACGGTGCATTACTATCCATTGGCAGTTAACCTGCAGCCGCTCAGGGTATTGCAAAATTTAATTGATGATATGGGGGATGCATTAAGCATTCGTTATGAAACACAGGTAGAGTCATTTTCTCACAGTAATAATCAATGGCGGTTATTTAATAAACACGCAGAAATTATTACTCAGGCCGATATTCTTATTTGCGCCAGTGCCTGGCAGATAAATCATTTTGAATTACTTAAGTATCTGGGTGTGCAGCCTGTGCGTGGGCAGATAAGCATATTTAATCCGACTCAACAAAGCAGAAAAGTAAAGTTACCTTTATCTTATGATGGTTATTTGTTACCTGCTTTGCACAATCAGCAGGTTGCTGGCGCCAGCTTTATACCCGATGATATTTCTACGCAACTCAGCAAACAGGAACATCGGGCAAATCTAAACGATATGCAGCAGTGGTTTGCGAATATGTTTTCAGAAGATGATATTAGTGACGGGCGAGCTTCAGTGCGTGCAGTAACATCCGACAGAATGCCGGTACTTGGCGCTGCACCGGTTGAAGAAGGCTATAGGCAGGCGTATGCTGATTTACATAAGGGCAGGCCCGCGGATAAATATGCAGAAGGTAATTACCAGGCTGGTTTATATGTAAATGCAGGGCATGGTGCAAGAGGGTTTACCAGCGCATTCTTAAGTGCTGAAGTATTAGCCGCAGTTATCTGTGATGAGCCCTTGCCTGTATCAAATCGAGTGCGCTATGCTCTACACCCTGCGCGGTTTTTAATTAGATCATTTAAAAAGAAACAATAAGAAAGATACATAATGAAACATGGATTAATTTTTTTAAGTTTATTATTTGTAGTTACTACGACACATGCAGCATGTGAAGACGAAGCAGGAGAAGGCGTTAACTGGACTGGTTGTGATAAAAGTGGCCTGGATTTATCCGCTGTTGATTTAAAGTCGGCTGTTCTTCGACGTGTTAATTTCACCAATAGCAATTTATCTAATACGAGATTGCAAGATGTAGATTTAAGTTTTTCAATTTTGAAAAATACCAATTTTGAAAAATCCCGAATGGAGCGTAGCAGAATTAATAATGCCAAAATAACTAATTCAAAGTTTACTGCTGCTGTATTAGATGAAGCTCGTTTCAGTAGGGCAAACATTATATCCAGTGATTTTTCAAATAGCCGACTGAATAAGGCGAATTTTTATGATGCAAAAATTAAACACAGTCATTTTAAAAATTCAGAATTAAATAGATCAGACTTTACGGGTGCAAAAATTGTAGCGGGTGATTTTCAAGGGGCTATAGCGCAAATGGCGTTGTTTAATCGTACAGATTTAGAATCGGCCAATTTCAAGCAGGCGGATTTAAGAGAAGCAAAGTTTGAAGAAGCGAATTTATTGAATGTGCAATTTAACAACGCTGATCTGAGCAGGGCATCTATTCGGGATGCGATTATTGACGGTGCTACTTTTGATAATGCCAAATTGGATAGTACAACATGGGTAAGGTACCAGCGCTGCCGAAATGGCTCAGTTGGTGTTTGTCAATAGTCAGCATGTGTCCGGAAATGTCCGGAAATTTGCGTGTAAAAATTAAGGTTTTTAAAAGGCTACATGTTATATAATCACAGCCAGGGCATTAAAAATACAGAAGCCATTGTTAATGGTTAAGCTACGATTTTTAAGAAAGTTCGAAACTAGATATAAAATATTGGAGGGATCTAGAATATGCTTTACAACATTGTAAAGTATTGTGTCGCACTTTATTAAGGGATTAAGATGGAATCAAGGAAAACTATTCTATGCGTTGATGATGATGCAATCGCACGCTCTATTATATGTAAATTTGTAGATATCACCGGTATGTATAATAGTGCTGAAGCGGCTAATGGAAAAGAGTGCCTGGATTTTGTCAGTAAAAATAAGGTTGATCTGATTATATTAGATTACCGGCTTGGCGACAGTGATGGTCTAAATATTAGTCGGATTATTCCATCTAAGAGTTTAAATCCGGATGTTCCTATTATTATATCTTCTGTTGTTGATAGTTATGAAATAAAAAAATCTCGAGGTTGTTCAAATATCATAAAAGTTGTTCAAAAACCCTATGATTTAGCCTCTTTTAAACAAGACATTGAAGAACTATTTGGTGTCAATCTTGTTAATATTGAGATTTAAATAATAGAGACTCTGATTTTTATGTGAGTTAATGGAGGTTTTTCTCAAGTTCATTTTTAATTAAACCGATACGCTTTATATTAGCCCCAAAATCACTGCGTCCGACCCGAGATGCAGATCTGAAATGTATGGCCTTATGTTCTTCGTCTATACGTACTTCAACGTCATCTATATAACGAAATAATTTACTGCTGTATGTTGCTGCAATATAGTCGTTATTGGCGATTGCTATATGCCCGCCAGTTTTTTGTATGGCATCTTTTATAAGTAGATTTATTTCAAGTATTGATTTGTTTTGATAAGGCAAGGTATCGATAAAATGAGCAGCGTCATTTTCAAATTCAGAATTAATGCAGTTTGGTGTGCCAGGGCAGGGGCTGAGTTTCTGATTGATTAAACCCGGAGCCGTCCCGCTATGCGATTTGATACTAAGGTAAATAAAATACAGCAGGATAAATATAATCAGGCTGACAATTAAGACAAACATTGTTTTCATCGTTTTTTTCCAGCCTGTTTCACTAATAAATTTATATAGTACTAGCCAGTTTTTTTAACAAATTGAGTGAGTATAACAATACGTTGGCCCTCGACTTTGCCTTCGATATGTTCAGCATTGTCCGCAACCAGTGAAATGCCACGAACCGCGGTGCCTTGCTTAGCAGTAAAGTTAGCACCTTTTACTTTTAGATCTTTTATTAAGGTAACCGTGTCACCGGCTTCTAATATTGTGCCGTTACTGTCTTTATGAATTACACTGTCTTCATCGCTTTGACCTTCGCCGCTGGCCTTTGCCCAGGCAAGTAATTCATCGTCTAGATATAACATGTCGAGCAGGTCCTGCGGCCAGCCCTCTGCACTTAAACGGGTTAGCATTCGCCACGCCATAACTTGTACTGCCGGTACCTGACTCCACATGCTGTCATTTAAACAACGCCAGTGATTTACATTTACCTTATCAGGTTCTTCAATTTGTTCACGACATGTCTGGCAAATATATATGCACTCATCAGCAGAATTGGATGGGCTAGAGGGGACTTCATAAACATCCAGATTTTCTGTTGAGGAACACAGTTCACATTTAGATTCACTTCGGTCACGTAAAATTTTCTCGGTACTCATTGTGTTTTTTTTACTCGGTTGTGGAGTTTTAGGTAATTACATACTTAATGCATGCGGTGTCATTTTACCTTATGAATGAAGTGCGCAGCAAATTATCTAGATAGTCTGTATGAGCAACGATGCATTGCGGATTCATTTAGCTGCGTAATGAAAGAGAGTTACAAAAAAGTAGTGTTTTTCTAATGTGTGCATGAAAGCATAATCTGCCCTAACTTAAACAGGCATAAGTTGGCCAATATTGTCTGACACCACATAGCGTCATCAACAGTTTGATTTACACGATCTGAATTTCCCCCGCCAAGGCGCGTCTCCCTCGGGGAAAGACCGCCGTTGTTTGGCGCTCTGTCCCCTAAACCCATACCACCAAGAGCAAGGCGGAGTCGTTCATTGCTCTGTCAGCCAGATCGGAATCACTACTGGGACGGAGCTCAAAAAGCGAGTTCCATCCCCGAGTAAAGCAAGCATGCGATGACCGCTTAATGATTGGGTTGAGACTACGGGCACAGCAGACATTGCTAGGTTGGTCATTATGCATCGAAAGGTTGAAACCGCACCGGTGACCTCAACTGGTCAACGGCACAGAACAATGAGATATGGAATCGTTGTCAACGAGGTGAATCTCAAAGTTCAATAATTCTTTAATTTTGCTCCCTTGGTCACTATTTTAACAATTGCTAACAATTACACCTATACGGTCATGGTATATTGAACATCAAATGACAAAACGATATGAGGATAAAATGATGAAATCTATAATCAACAGATATTTCAAATTCACCCTGTTAACAGTGTTATCACTGATTATACTCGGTTGTGAATCCTCAGATCAGGGTATAGGTGATACCAGCAGTGGCACCGGCTCTGTCGCGGTTCTACTAACCGATGCGCCTATTGATGGCTTCAATAAATTCCTTATTACGGTAAGTGAAATATCTCTGCTGGGTGAAGATGGCAGTGTAAGCCTGTTTAACGGCAATGAAACCATTGACCTTCTCAACCTGAACAGCCATTCTGACCTGTTCTCATTAACGACTAATATTCCTGCCGGTAACTATTACAAATTACGTATGCAGGTCTCTGATCCAAAATTACTTGTTCTGGATATGGATGGAAACATACTGGAAACAGTTGTCCCAAAAATGGGCGGTAATGGCAAACTGGATCTGAATCCTCGGAGTGAGATTGTTATCACCGCTGGGCAAACTCTGGCACTGCAACTGGATATGGATGCACAGAAATCTATTCACCTGATTCAAAATGGTAACGGAGACTATCGCTTCCGTCCGGTCGTTTTTATAGATGTTTTAACGGACACCATGCTTGGCAAACTGGTTCGACTTAGCGGTTATGTAGATGATATAGAAGAAAACAGCTTTGAGTTTTGCAAGCAACCAGTAGACAGCAACGATGAGCTTGTTTACTTGAATGATGACGCCGACGAATATCAGGAAAATGAACGGGAACACTGTATAAAAATCTTTACCGCTTCATCCACTTCCTACTTTAATGATATGGGTCATGCAGTCGCTCAGACTGAGCTGACAGATAATAGTGCTGTTACCGTACTGGGTTTCTACAGCAATATGAATGATGATCGTTATGTTGGCTTTAAAGCGGAAGTCGTTGAACTGGCCGCAGCGGATATTTTCAAAACATATAACGGTGTGATTGAAAGCATTGATACTGATAATAAGCTGATAGAAATACGCGAGCAGGACGATACGCTTAAGACTATTAAATTTGTACCTGAAACCAGAGTATTTGATATGACCGGTAAGGCTATGCTGTTAGCAGATCTTCAACTGGATATGACAATAAAAGTTGAAGGCATTTACGATGACATCAATGCACAGGTTAATGCAGCGGTTATATTCGTAGAACCTGTATCAGCAATGGTTTCAAAATTGACTGGCAGCTTCGTAGCCTTCCACAATGATCTGACAGGTTTCGATATGATGATGGATGACACTCAGGGCGAAACCTGCATTACAACAGATGAAAACACTAACGCATACCTGTTAAGCTTTGAAAATAATAGTTTTACAAGTGAAATGGCCAGTGTTTCTGAATTACAATCTGGTCAACATCTGGATGCATACGGCAGCTTCGATAATACAGGCTGTTTTATGGCGGGAAGTTTATTACTGGAAAAATTGTAACCATAAAAAAGCCTGCTAAATATTTAGCAGGCTTTTTAAATTCCATTCATGGCGCATTTACGCCAAATAGCCAACAATCGCTGTATCGATGTATATTCCGGCTAGCGGTATCTGAAAAATATCTGATGCTAAATTAAACCTCAAAATAATTGAAATGATAACCTCCGCTTTCCTGAGAACGGTGGACAAGTTTTTTTTGTTTGACTATAAACTGGCGAAAACGTACTGCGTATAATTTTGTGCCCAAATACGTTTAAATTTTTTAATGAAATAGAGTTCGTTTATTCAATAAGGTATTTATTGCTGTTTGTTTTTAATATGCCGGGTTAGCCATTTATCCAGTTGATTTGCAAAGGCCTGTCGATCGCTTTGATTGAGTGCGGCCTGTCCCCCTGTATCAACGCCACTGGAACGTAAGGTGTCCATAAAGTCGCGCATGTTGAGGCGTGAGCGAATATTCGCGCTGGTGTATAGCTCACCCCGAGGGCTTAGCGCGAGGGCCTGTTTTTCAATGACTTCTGCGGCCAGTGGAATATCGCTGGTGATAACCAAATCGTCTTTATTCAGGCGTTGTACTATTTCATTGTCGGCAACATCAAAGCCCTGGGGTACCTGTAAGAAAGTAATGTGTCTGGAAGAGGGGGTTTGAATGTAGTGATTGGCGACCAGCGTAATTTTCACCCCGGTGCGCTCAGCCGCTTTAAATAGAATATCTTTAATGACCACGGGGCAGGCGTCTGCGTCGACCCATATTTTCATAATATCTGCTTTGGCTTGCTAGTGAATCAAGTACCTCAGTTTAGTCTAAACTGTAGTTGAAGTATGTAGCCCCCATTTAAAGCATGCAAGATTGCTAATAAACCTATATACTCCTCGGGCTCCGAGTTATGGCTTCACCTCCCACCGATAGATTGAACGGGACACCTAAGCCAGCTTCCAGATATTTGCCCGTTTAAGTTAGCACTGGCTAGAAAGCATTGGCAACCACCTCATTCATCTATTGTAGGAACTACGCATGACTACCGAAACGGTAACGTCCTTTGATCAACTGGATCTTATTCCAGCCCTCCAGAAAGTACTTAATGACGTTGGTTATGAAACACCAACGCCAATCCAGGCCCGAACCATTCCATTATTGCTACAGGGTAAGGATGTCCTGGGTCAGGCGCAAACAGGTACGGGTAAAACAGCTGCATTTGCATTGCCTTTATTATCTAACCTGGATTTAAAAGAAAAAGATCCTCAGGTATTGGTATTAGCGCCTACCCGTGAACTGGCGATTCAGGTCGCTGAGGCATTTCAAACCTATGCCAAGCACATGAAAGGCTTTCATGTGTTGCCGGTATACGGCGGGTCAGATTACCGTGGGCAAATTGCTGCCTTAAAACGCGGTGTACATGTTGTTGTAGGTACGCCGGGCCGTGTTATGGACCATATGCGTAAAGGCACTTTGAAGTTAGATAATCTGTCGGCATTGGTACTGGATGAAGCCGATGAAATGTTACGTATGGGCTTTATTGATGATGTTGAGTGGGTATTAGATCAAGCGCCAGCAACGCGTCAGATAGCGCTATTTTCAGCGACTATGCCACAGCAGATTCGACGTATTGCGACGACATATTTAAGCGATCCGCAGCAAATCACTATCGAAGTTAAAACGAGTACGGCACCCACTATTCGCCAGCGTTACTGGCCAGTGAGCGGTACGCATAAACTAGATGCGCTAACGCGCATACTGGAAGCGGAAGAATTTGATGCGATGATTATTTTCGTGCGCACCAAAACAGCTACAGTTGAATTAACTGAAAAGCTAGAAGCGCGTGGTTATGCGGCTGCGGCGATTAATGGTGATGTGCAGCAAAGCCTGCGTGAAAAAACCGTTAATAATCTTAAAAAAGGCAAATTAGATATTCTGGTTGCTACCGATGTGGCTGCGCGTGGCCTTGATGTGCCGCGCATCAGCCATGTTGTGAATTATGATATCCCGCATGATACAGAGTCATACGTGCATCGTATTGGGCGTACAGGTCGTGCAGGTCGTACAGGCGATGCGATTTTATTTGTTGCACCACGTGAAAAGCGTTTATTGAGTGCAATTGAACGTGCAACACGCCAAACCATTGATTTAATGGAATTGCCATCAACTGAACTGATTAACGATGCACGTATTGTTAAGTTCAAACAACGCATTAGTGATGTTCTGGCGACAGAAGAGCTGGGTATGTTCTACACGATGGTTGAACAGTTTCAGCAAGAGCAAAATGTGCCTGCCTTACAAGTTGCTGCAGCCCTTGCGCAGTTGTTACAGGGTGATGAGCCGTTTTTACTATCGAATAAACCAGCACGAAAGGCGAGCTTTGATCGTAATGACGAGCGTACTGAAAGAAGCAGTCGTGATCGTCCGCGCCGTAGAGAACGTGAGAAAGACCGTGATTCCGGTCGCGATTCTGGTCGTGATTCTAACCGAGGTCGAGATCGCGAACGTTCACCAAAACGCGATTCTGCTCGTGATTCTAAACCAGCTGAAGGCATGTCGAGTTACCGCATAGAAGTGGGTAATAATCATGATGTAAGGCCGGGTAATATTGTTGGTGCCATTGCAAATGAAGCAAATATGGATAGCGCTAATATAGGTCGCATTCAGATAAATGATGATTATAGCCTGGTTGATTTGCCTTCAGGCATGCCAAAAGATGTATTTAACGACTTGAAGAAAGTTTGGGTATCTGGTCAGCAATTAAAAATCTCTCGTGTCTCAGGTGAGGAGCAGCCGCGCGCAGCTAAGTCAGCCTCGGAAGAGAAACCACGCAAAGGCAAAGAGAAGCTTAAGTTAAAGACCAGCGATGCGGTGAAAAAGAAAAAGAACAAGAAAAATAAAGACAAAGGCAAGCCTAAGCCGGCATCTAAAATACGTTCAGAGAAAAAGTAATCAGGCGTACTCAAGCTATTGGTTAACCCGCTAAAATGTTACAGCTAAAGATTTTAGTGGGTTTTTCAATGACATAGTCACACATCCTCATAAAGTTGTTGCAATGTTTCACTGTGCAGCCAAACCGTTCAATATTTACTAATAAATTTTATTATTTGGCCCCCTTTACATTGTGCAAAGATGCGATACACTTTGCCTGTCTGGTAAAGATTACAGCGGCTATTTATGGCTAATTTCGATGACATGCCTTAGCTCACATCCTGTTCGTTCGTAAGTAATCCCCGCATCTTTCAGCACTTTTTTCGCATGGGTTGTTTTTAATCTAGGCGATATTTTTTATAAAAATTATTGGAGATTACTCATGGCTACAACAACTGGAAAAGTAAAATGGTTTGACGAAAAAAAAGGTTTTGGTTTTATTGAGCGCCAGGACGGTGACGATGTATTTGTTCACTTCCGCGCAATTCAGGTACCAGGTTACAAAACTTTAGCAGAAGGCCAGGAAGTTCAATTTGAAGTTGAACAAGGTCAGAAAGGCCCACAAGCGGTTAATGTAACGCTTGCATAATATGCACTACTCATAAGCATTAATTGCTTGTGCAATAAAAAAAGCCCGTTAAATATTTAACGGGCTTTTTTATTGTGTATTTTACCGAACCTGTAAACATAAAAATATTATATTATAGATTGAATCACAGGGCTTCACGAATAAGCCTTTCATCATAACCGTAAATAATTTCTTTGTTAATGATGAGCAGCGGGGTGCCGCGGCCACCCAATATATAAAACATCTCTCTATATTTATCTGAATTATCAACATTATATTCAGTAAAGGGTAGGTTATGTTTATTAAAAAATTGCCTGGCAATATGGCAATACATGCAGCTTGTAGAACTATACATAACGATGGATGGTGGGTTTGCCCTGGTTAAGGTAAGCGGTGCATCTGAAACATATTGTTGTGTGTATTGCTGAATAAAAAAATACCCGGCAATAAACAGTGCAAAAATAATAAAAAGAGGATGTTTGAATAAGCGCATATTTATTTTTTAAAAAGCAGTGTTAAGCTGTTTTATCCATAGGTTTTCATAGTGGCATCATATCAGGTTGCTAGTTTGCTCTGCCAGGTGTGTATGTCAATCGCATAATCATCTAAGCTCTGTGCGCAGTTACATTCTTTATATCCGGCCATTCCAGCAATCTATCAAATATAGCCGCCAGATAACCGCTTTTTAGCCGGGGTTTCCATCGATACGTTTTTTTAAGTACATGGGTGCATACTTCCAAAACCAGACTGACAGGCTTATTAGCCATAGGTTAGCGGCTATTAAGTTGAAGTTATTGTTTTGCATGATTAAATCAAGCTGAGCATCGGCTAGTATGCGCGAAATAGCGGCGAGTTGAATGCCCAGAAACAGGTACCAGGTCGTGTTATCTAAGATGAGTTGTCGACCCGAATGTCCCATTGTTACGCGTGTTGACATTGCAATAAGCATGGAGGTTATAAAGCCAATAGTAATGGCATGTACAGGTGCCTTGTTAAGTATGAATTCTCCCGAGAGGAAAAGAATAAGGCTCTGCGCGCTCAGCAAACACAAACCAATAAATAACCAGAAAAATGCCATATGCAATACTGCGAGTAAATTGTTTTTAAAACTGCGATGTAATTGCCAACGCAAGCTATGTACAAGTACTGTTATAGCCAGTGGAATATCTACAATAAAAAGTAAATGTGATAATTGTTTTTGCTCAATAAAAAAGTGCAATGAGCAACCGATAATAAAAATCCACAGCGTGAATCGAGGTTGAAACAGGCTGTAATTTTCTATGACATTACTACTAAAAAATGGCAGCATGCGGTGGCTTACACTAAATAGTACGGGTAATAAAAATAGCCATATGCCTGCATTAAATGCGAGTGAAATATATGCCCATTGGTCGCTGTAAATAAACCACATAAAGCTCATAACACCTATTGCCCCAGCACTGAGCGCGCTGAGCAAAATGCGTTCATAAAATTTATCCTGAGCAGGGCTGTTTTTTAAAGATTGGTACAAAGTGTAGGTGCCGTGCAGCCAGCCTAATAAAAATATAATAAGGCCTGATAATAATGCATCGCGGCTATAAAACAGGCTGATTTCAAAAATAAACAAGCCGGCATTTAGCCAGACAAAACTAGCAATATAGTGGTCTTTTTCTATTGCTTTTGAATTCATCCAGCGTGGAAATACGGTCATTAAAAAACCGAAAATAAAGAATATAAATATACCGTAAATCATTAAAAACCCATGCGCCCAGGTGCTGGGGATAACGGTATCGAGTGGAAATGATAAATCTGTGTAACGGCCATAGAGTTCTATCAGCCAGAAAAATAGCGGAAAAATTAGCTGCATGGCGCCACTAAAGAAAAACAGCCGATGGGGTGCGGCACTAAAATTGTTCCAGACTGGATTGTTCATTGAATATTAAATACCGTTATTAATTGAGAATTGTTTTACTACATCATGCCGATTATAAATTTTAATAATATGCTGCAACTCCATAGAGTAAATAAATTTAATCGCCGATTTCTTCAAGTGCATCTGCTGCACACTCTCTAACATCCGCATCCGCATCGTCGAGCAGAGGCTGAATATATTTTTTTGCGTTTTGATGCTGGCTTAAGCCAAGGTAATAGCAGGCATCGTTTCTAATGCGTGCGTTGGGGCTTTGGCAGTAGCTGCCTATTATATCTATGGCATTGATTAATGCATCACTAGCGGCGATGTGCTCCATCACAGCGCCAACACCAATACGCGCTGATAAGCCGGATTGCTCATTCGCCATAATATCCAGCAGACTTTGTATGTACTCTGGCTGCTGCGCTACCATCTCCTGAACCCTGGCAATTTCCCCAGAGGTCATGAGCTCTGCAAAATAATCACTCATATTCTCGGGTTTATTGGTTTTGTTTATCCATTGCTCTAGTTCGGTTTTGCTCTTCATGCCCACCAGTTCAAAGCTACCTAGTTTTATCCAGGGAACAGAGCGCACATTAAGTGCCTTTGCACGTTCAGGTGCCGCTACAATATTGACTACCTCCAAGGTTGATAGTTTTCCCTCTTTTACCAGCTCAGACATGCTTTGCAGTACGCTGGGGCAATGTTGACAGCCAGTGGCGATAAGTAGCAGTGCAGAAGGTGGTTGGCTCATAATTTTCCTGAATTTTATCGAGTTTGTGGTTTATTGTAATATGGCTTATTGGTGCATTGTACCTTTATGGGCTGGCAAAATATGATAATATTTGTGCTTGTTTTGAATGATGTGGATAGCGTGTTATGAGTCTTCTGATGGCGGTGGTAGATGGCGAGCCAGTAATTGAATATGATCGTGAGAAAGTTTTGCCAGACAATCAGCTTGAATATTTGAATAAAATGGACGAGAAAATGGAGATGGGTATTCCCAGTGGACAGGGGAATGTTTTTGCACCAGATCAAGAACAAAAAGCCTATTTTGTTGCTAACCAGTTAATGGCGGCGATTAAATCTGAGGACGAGCAATTGATCTCAGCCAGTATGGCGTATCTTGCTATTCGTTTGCCGGACTTAAAACAGGTGAGTTCTAAAGTGAAAGATGGTGATACTCAAATTTCACTCATATATGACCGTGAGTATTCGGCACAGGTGATGAATTTCGTTAAACCTGAGCACTTAAATAGCTAATGCAAAATCCACAGGTAGTTGTACTTGGCGCAAGTAATAAGCCACATCGCTTTGCCTATAAAGCAATGTTACTGCTTCAGGAGTATGGCTATCACGTGATACCGGTTCACCCAAAACTGCAAACTATTGATGGTGTAGTGGTGAAGCATAGTCTTCAGCAAATTCATCAGGTGATAGATACACTGACCGTGTATTTGGGGCCGCAACGTAGTACGCCATTAATTAATGCAATTATTAACCTCAACCCATCTCGGGTGATTCTAAACCCGGGTACTGAAAGCGAAGAATTAGAATTGGCGCTTATACATAATGATATTCCATTTGTAAAAGACTGTACCTTACTGATGCTTGAGCATGGCCGATTTTAATATTCACCAGTACTTAAGTTAAATCAACTCTTACTGAACTAGCAGCGTTCTATTTACTCCAAATCGTAATATATGCCTTATACTTTAATGAGTGTTAACGAGGTGGGATGATTATGCGTTTTATTCGTTTTTTTTCTGAAATTGGTATAAAAGATATTGAACAGGTAGGTGGCAAGAATGCCTCGCTTGGTGAAATGTACCGTAATCTGTCATCACAAGGTGTCAGTGTCCCCAATGGCTTTGCAACCACCTCTGAGGCCTACAATTATTATATTCGTCATAATAAATTAGACGATAAAATTCGTAATGCCCTGGATAGCCTGGATACACATAATGTTAAAGAGCTGGCACGGGTTGGGCGTCAAATCCGCAGCTGGGTTCTGCATGCAGAAATGCCCGATGATTTGTCCGATGAGATCGTTGGCGCTTATGAAAAGCTGAGTGAAGAATTTAATGAGTATGTGGGTGTTGCTGTGCGTAGTTCGGCAACTGCAGAAGATTTGCCTGGCGCTTCATTCGCAGGCCAGCAGGAAACCTATTTAAATATTTCCGGGCGACGTAATTTAGTGCTCACCTGTAAGCGAGTGTTTGCCTCGCTATTTACCGACCGGGCAATATCATATCGCGTAGATAAAGGCTTTAATCACATGGATGTTGCCTTATCTATTGGCGTACAAAAAATGGTGCGTGCGGATACGGGTTCATCGGGGGTGATGTTTACGATGGATACGGAATCTGGCTTTGAAGGCGTGGTGTTAATAAATGCAGCATGGGGTTTGGGTGAAAACGTCGTGCAGGGTGCGGTGAACCCTGATGAATTTTATGTATTTAAAGAAACCCTGAGTGATCAGAATTCACCTATTATTCGCCGTCAGTTGGGTGAGAAAGCCATTAAAATGGTATATAGCCGTGACTCAACCGCAGGCCTTTCTACACATAATGTAGAAGTGGTTCGCGAAGATCAAACACGTTTTTGCATTGATGATGATGATGTATTACAGCTCGCCCGGTATGCGGTGATTATAGAAAATCATTATGGCCGCCCGATGGATATTGAGTGGGCCAAAGATGGTGAAAATGGTGAGTTATTTATATTACAGGCGCGCCCAGAAACGGTTCAGTCCGAGGTAAATAAACAGTTTCAAACTCAATTCAAGCTAGATTCGCAGGATAAGCCGCAACCACTCATAGTAGGTAAGAGCATTGGTAAACGAATTGCCAACGGCACAGCATGTGTTATTCCTGATGCGGGTGAAATGCATAAATTGAAAAAAGGCGAGGTGTTAATTACGGACATCACCGACCCGGATTGGGAACCGGTAATGAAAATTGCATCTGCGATTGTAACTAATCGCGGTGGCCGTACTTGCCATGCTGCCATTATTGCGCGTGAGCTTGGCATACCTGCAATAGTAGGTTGTGGCGATGCGACAAGTAAAATAAAAACGGGTCTGGATGTCACCGTGTCATGTGCTGAAGGTGATACAGGATATGTTTATCCCGGTGTTTTGCAATACAGTGAAAACAAAATTGATGTAAGTGGTCTGGCTAAACCTAAAACACGCATGATGCTGAATTTGGCAAATCCGGATCTGGCTTTCGAGGCATCGTATTTGCCTGTCGATGGTGTAGGTTTGGCCCGGCTAGAATTTATCATTAATAATAGTATTCGAATACATCCTCGCGCATTGCTGGAGTTTGATAGTTTGGATGAGACATTAAAATCTGAAATATCTAAATTGATAGCCGGCTATCAAAACCCTACCGAGTATTATATTCAGAAACTCGCTGAAGGTATCGGAACGATTGCTGCGGCATTTTATCCGCGACAGGTTATTGTACGCATGTCGGATTTCAAATCGAATGAATATGCTTCATTGATTGGCGGTTCACTATTTGAACCGGAAGAAGAAAATCCAATGATAGGTTTTCGCGGTGCCTATCGTTACCCCTCAAAAGAATTTAAAAGCTGTTTTAAATTAGAGTGTCAGGCAATAAAGCTGGTACGTGAAAAAATGGGCTTAAATAATATTGATATTATGATTCCCTTTGTACGCAGTGTTGATGAAGGAAAAACTGTTCTTAAATTATTAACAGAGTTTGGGTTAGAGCGCGGCGAAAACGATTTAAAAACGTATTTAATGTGTGAGATTCCAGCGAATGTTTTACTCGCCGATGAGTTCTTAAAATATTTTGATGGTTTTTCTATCGGCTCAAATGACTTAACCCAGTTAACCTTGGGTGTTGATCGTGATTCAGGTTTAGTGACAGGCTTTGATGAGCGAAATGAAGCCGTAAAAATTATGATGAAAATGGCTATAGATGCCTGCATAAAGGCAGGTAAATATGTGGGTATTTGTGGTCAGGCCCCCTCGGATTTTCCAGAGATTACTCGCTGGCTGGTGGAGCAGGGAATATCTTCGATTTCTCTAAATTCAGATAGCGTGATTGAGATGACGAAAGAGGTTTTAAAAATAGAAAAATAATATCCCTCACAGGTAAGTTACCTGGGTCCTGAAATTAAGCATGACCTGTCAGGTGCTTAACGTGTTAGCCATTAAGTAAAAAGCCTTCAACGTGTTCTAGTGCCTCTGGTGTACCGAAGAGAACTAAAACATTTCCTTCCTGTAGTATCTCGCTTGAATTCGGCGACACGACATTTAAGTCATCGCGGCGATTTTTATTCAGGGTGACGCCTTTAGAATGTAGCTGTAGATCGCTTAAGGTTTTGCCAACGGCATAAGCTCCATGCTGCAGGGTGACACAACTCAGGCGCTTGCGCACATCATCTGGTTGTTCAATTCCGTCGGCTTCATCGCCATGGAAAAACTCGCGCATGGTGGAGTATTTATTCTTCCGCATGTCCTGTACCCGACGGACGATTTTAGCCATTGGCATACCAAGAATAGAAAGCACGTGCGAGGCCATCATAAGGCTGGATTCCAATGTCTCTGGAATTACCTCAGTGGCCCCCGCTTCAGTGAGCTGGGCGTAGTAGGTGTCGTCCTGAGTTCTTACGAGTATGGGCAGGTCTGGGTTGATCATTTTTGCCTGCCGTAAGGTCTTTTCTGCGGAGCCGACATTGTCGTGACAAATAACTAAAATCGAGGCACGTTCAATGCCTGCAGCGAGCAAAATTTCCCTGTGTGTTGAGTCTCCAAAGGCCACTTTGTAGCCGGCTTTGGAGGCATTGGTAATGAGTTCAACGCTATAGTCCAAAGCAAAGTAACTGAACTCTTCGGCGTCTAATATTTTCGCAATATTCTGGCCTATGCGCCCAAAGCCGCAAATAATCACATGGCCTGTTAATTTGTCTGTATTCGCGGCGATAGTCTTTTCATTTATCTCGCGATTTTCCATATAACTACCGGTAAGTCTTTTCGCCAGTAAGCCGTTGTACTTAACCAAAAAGGGTGTAGCAATCATCGTGATAATGATGGTGGCAAGCAATAGTTGAGATTCTGCCTCTGGCAATACATGGTAACTGACGGCTAGTGCCATAATGGCGAAGCCAAATTCACCGCATTGGCTGAGCACTAAACCGGTACGTATTGAAACGCCGGTAGGGGCAGCAATAATGCGTTTGCTCAAAATCGTGATAAGGGCTGTTTTGCCAATAATAATGGCTATGGCCAATAATATGGCCCAGTGCAGGATTCTCAGGACACTACTGATATCGACCATCATGCCAACGGTTACAAAGAACAGCCCAAGCAGGATATCTCTGAATGGGCGGATGTCATTTTCTATCTGGTGTTTAAATTCAGTTTCACTGAGCATCATGCCCGCAAGGAAAGCACCTAATGCCATTGATAGCCCGGCAAATTCAGTCGTCCATGCGGAGAGCAGTGCGACCAATAAAACCGCTAAGGTGAATAGTTCGGCTGAATGGGCGGAAGCAATTTCATGGAACAGGGGGCGTAGTAGCCAGCGACCAATAGCAAGCATTATGATCGTCACACCAATGCCCATGGCAAAGCTATATGACAGCTCTAAAATAAATGAGCTGTCATTATTGCTAGAAATAACCGGAATAATGACCAGCATGGGAACCACGGCGACATCTTGAAATAATAAAATAGAGATGGATGCATTGCCGTGACGCGAATCGGTTTCCAGTTGTTCACCGAGCTGTTTAATTACAATGGCAGTAGAGGAGAGTGCGATAACGCAGCCAATCACGAAGGCGGGCTCCAGTTTAACGCCTAATAACCAGGCACTCATTCCGGCGATAAATAAAGTGACCGTTACCTGGGCGCTGCCCAGCCCGAGAACTGCGCGGCGATTGGAGATTAATCTGTTAAGTGAAAACTCCAGGCCTAAACTAAACAGCAGGAAGGCAATACCAACCTCTGCCAGAAAGTGTATTGCATCTGAATTTTGTATGACATTTGCAGCGTGTGGGCCAAGGGCAACGCCTACGACGAGATAAGCGAGTATGGCAGGGAGTTTGATGCGTCTGAATATGGCAACTGCAATAACCGAGATGGCGAGTAAAATTATTGTGTCACTGAGAGCATTATGCATAGATTCACTTCAAACTAAAACAGTTAACTGGAAACGAATTTAAGTGTAGCAGCAAAGTAAATGCCTGTATTTAAACACTGCAAATGCGGTGTGAAGCTATTCTTGCTCGGCTAAAAAAGCCTAACCAAGTTTATCAGCGGCATCCAGCGTGTTTAGCATCAGTACGGCCACGGTCATTGGGCCAACACCACCCGGTACGGGTGTTATCCAGGCGGCGTGTTTTGAGGCCTCTGCAAAATCCACATCACCGCATAAGGTGCCGTCTTCTCGGCGATTGATCCCCACATCAATCACCGTGGCGCCTTCCTTTATCCATTCACCCTTAACCAGCCCTGGCTTACCGACAGCAACAACAACGATGTCAGAGCGACGTACGTGTTCTTCCAGGTCTGAAGTAAAGCGGTGTGTCGTGGTAACTGTGGCGCCGGCGAGTAATAGCTCTAATGAGGCTGGTCGACCCACGTGATTTGATGCGCCGACAATCACTGCGTTACGTCCTTTGTATGGCTCACCGGTTGAATCCAGTAGTAACTTGACGCCATAAGGCGTGCAGGGGCGTAGAGCCGGTTTACGTTGAGCTAATCGGCCTAAATTATAAGGGTGGAAACCGTCTACGTCTTTACTGGGGTGAATACGCTCAATCACGGCTGATTCGTCCAGGTTTTCAGGTAACGGGAATTGCACCAGAATGCCGTGAATGTTTTCGTCTTCATTCAGTTTATCAATTAAATCGTTCAGTGCCTGTTGAGTGGTGCTGGCAGGAAGGTCGTAGGCGGTAGAAATAATGCCTGTTTTCTCGCAAGCGAGTCGTTTATTGCGCACGTATACCTGAGATGCGGGATCTTCACCAATGAGTACCACGGCGAGGCCGGGTGCTTTTTTGCCTGCATCAATGCGTTGCTGCACACGTTGCTTAATCGCTCCATGTAAATCAGCGGCGATTTGTTTACCATCTATTATTTGTGCAGGCATGTTTTTGATAAAATCCAGAAAAATTGTGTGGCGAATTTTCTCATGCATTGGTATCGCTCCACAAGCCACTAAACCAAGAAAAAGATAGAAAATTTAATGAATTGCAGAAGAAGCGGTTGACCTTATTCACGGATATGAGTAAGATCCGCTTCCTCGTTTGCTGATGTATGAAATCAGTATTGAGGTTGGGGCTTGAGTGTTTAAATCAGTCCTTATGCAGGGAAGTATAGAAAAAAACGGGGTATAGTGCAGTCAAGCGAAGCCTGTTACTTATTTATTAAGTGCCGGCCGTTAGTTGCAAAGCTCGTTACATAGCAATATGTAGAAACGTTCGGGGTATAGCGCAGTCAAGCGGAGCCTGCTTCTTATTTATAAGTGCTGGCCGTTAGTTGCAAAGCTCGTTACATAGAAATATGTAGAAAAATCGGGGTATAGTGCAGTCAAGCGGAGCCTGCTTCTTATTTATAAGTGCTGGCCGTTAGTTGCAAAGCTCGTTACATAGAAGTATGTAGAAATATTCGGGGTATAGCGCAGTCTGGTAGCGCGCCTGCTTTGGGAGCAGGATGTCGGGAGTTCGAATCTCTCTACCCCGACCAAATTAAATAGTGCGAGGTTTTGTCGTTGTATTAGGCGGGGCTTTGCATGGTTAAGTAGAGAGATTTGAACGTAAGAGTTCGAACAAATTGCCGGGAGCAATTTGTAACGTGCGCAGCACGGCCCGCAAGGGCAAAATACAGGAGGTATTTTGTAATCTCTCTACCCCGACCAAATAATTAGTGTGAGGTTTTGTTGTTTCATCAGGCAGAGCTTTACACGGTTAAGTAGAGAGATTTGAACGTAAGAGTTCGAACAAATTGTCGGGAGCAATTTGTAGTGTGCGAAGCACGACCCGCAAGGGCAAAATACAGGAGGTATTTTGTAATCTCTCTCCCGAGCAAATTTAAATTAACTGGCTGAATTTGTTATAAGTAACGCCAGCCAGTTGAAAAGCTTAATACTGCGCCCGTAGCTCATCTGGATAGAGCATCGGCCTTCTAAGCCGAGGGTAGCAGGTTCGAGTCCTGCCGGGCGCACCATATACGTGCCTGCAGTAGATAAACGAGTTCTGTAAGCCTTACCTTTGTAAGGAATAGTACAAAGCTTAAAACACCGAATTATGGTGGGTGTAGCTCAGTTGGTAGAGCCCCGGATTGTGATTCCGGTGGTCGTGGGTTCGAGCCCCATCATCCACCCCATTTTCATTTTAGTAGTATCTCCAAACTCAGCAGTATTTTTTAGCCGACTTTTTAGTCGGCTTTTTTATGCCTGTGTGGAAAAGAAAATCTCAGGCCGAACAGAGGAATTAGAGCTAAGACAAGGTAGCCCATTGAGCCACCGCCGCTACTGCTATCGCTACCGGTATAAATGGCCTTTAAAGATTCTACATCATCGGGGGTCGGTAAGTAGGTATCACTGGCGGTTGGGTACATTAATGCGCCTGGAGTCGTCGTGTGATCAAGCCCCATGGCATGCCCCAACTCATGCATGGCTACGCGTCTGAAATCCGTATAAGGTATTGGGCCATCATATATTCCCCAGGTTATCTCTTTATTGCTATTGAAGATAATATCGGCCTTGATAATCGTGGCCCCACTAGACCAGCCTCTGGTGGCAGCCAGTGTATTGGCACCAAAAGCAGTACCACATTCTGTGGATGAAAAGCTGAGGATATTGTCACCAAAACTGGTGCAGTTTCCACTACCAGAGGCGTTGGATGTGGATAATTTAAATGCAGTTTGCGCCCTGTTCCATCTATCGGTGGCTTGGACAGCGGCTGCTCGCCATGTTGTTGTATTGTCAGCAAGGCTACCCTCAGGTCCGCCTGGTGGTAGTTCGCCGGTTAAAAAAATGGCTGCGGGCTTAGGCCATTTTTTGCCCAGGCTCTCAGCAAGGGCGCTTTGGAATGGCAGGCAAATAAACAGTAGCAAAACGCTATGAAACACTCGGTAATTTAAAATCATTATTGCTTCATATCTTTAATGAGCGTTTTAAACTCATATAGCGAAATAGGCGGTGACAGTGGAACGCTATTAACTTTTTGCGGAGGTAGTGTGGTAATGCCGCTGGCGATCCCTGTGCTTAATTTTAATTTAGAGCCTTGAGTGTTGTGGTCGGTTGCACCAACCTTAACCACCACCTGATTGTTTCCGGCGATGATATTGCCATTGGTGAGTATGCGGTAGTGACCCTGCGACCAGCCATAAAGCGGGTTAATGAGGGGTGTACTGTTCGATTCAATAAAATACACGCCGTGTTCGCCCGTCTGCGGAATAATAGAACCCATATCCAGGGTGAGGCCGTTAACCGTGCCACCGGTAAAGCGCAGGGTAATGGTTTCACCTACATTAGTGTTACCGCTTAATACATCCAGCACTAAAAAATCGACATAGGTATAGATACTACCATCGGCATTCATTTCAGGGGTTGTAGCGACTACCTCGCCTTCAAATACAGATTCTGCTTGATTGACCAGTTGCTGAATATTGACTTTTAATATGCTTGAAGCAAGGCCAGGCTGAGAGAGGCAACAAAGAGCGGCAAGCAATAAAACTTTTTTGATAAAAAACATAAATCACAAACGGTGAGCAACAAAAGCGATGGACTTTGATACTACGGGAGATAGTGGCCTGAATCAATTGATGTTGGCAAAGGTTTGGGCAAAAAAGGCCAGCCATTTAAGCTGGCCTTTTTAGAATTTGGCTTCCTGATCGGGGTCGGAGTCAGGCTATCCGACTCCTTTGATTTGAATACTCTAGCTTGACTCTGACTCCTTTGAGTCCATTCTCTCAAACTTTTTCTATTGAGAATATTTAGTGAAAGTTTATGCTTACCGATAGTAAGCAATGCCACTGGATTTTATACAGGGCTATATTTGTGTTGTGGTCGTGCACCTACTTACCCGAGCCTTTAATTTTAATTGACTCACAGTGAAGAAATATGTTTTTTGAAACGATGTACCGTGTCATGGTGGATACGAATTAAATTGTCTTTATTATCTTGAGGTAGAGTGAGCAAAGCATTTACTCTATCCGAATAATCTACAGTTACAGCCATTAACCGTTCAACTGTATTTATATACGTTTTTTTAGAAATGCCTAATAACTTAATAAATCGTGTCATGGCGCTTGAAAAATCAATCGGATCATTACCTTTCCAATCATCAGGGAGCTCGCCATAATTACCAAAAGACATGCCCGGCGGACATAACATGTTGTGAATTTTATATGCTCGCATAGGCGTTGGGTCATAGACCGGCGAGAAAGCAAGTACACCATCCCGATCTAATATCGAAAGATTTTCTAAATGTAAATCGCCGTTACCGGTGATCATGGCTAAAATCAATCGTTCAAGCAGATGAAGTTTAGCGGCTTTTCGATCATCAACAATTTTTAATCTTGAGCTATCTAATGCCTGACCGATATTATTATAGTTGGCACTATAATTATTGGTAATTGTTTTTGAGCCACTGGCAAAAATTGAATACATGCTTTCCATAAATACAGTGCTTCCTGTGCCTGTACGATCAAATCGCTCTATAGCCAGTGCTCGTAAACTATTTACTTCTACAGGCCAATAACGAGGCACATCAAAGTTCGCTTCAGCGTGTATTTTAAGCCCTAGTGTTTCCAGTTCAATAATGCCTGGGTAATCATTGGTGTTTTCCAGCTTTAGTAGAATATCAATTCTGTCTGTGTCACCAAATCGAGTCGGCAAACCAATACGCCCATCCCAGCCAGTATGGTTAATTGACAATGGAATTTTAGGAATTGCACCACCCACACTGGGCGTCGGGCCTAGAACTTCTAGTAAAGCTTCTGCATCCCCATCAAACCAGGTCATGAATTCTTTTAGACTAAAACCAAATTTTTCATCTAGTTCAATTAGTCCTTTTTTTGAAGGCGTGGCATACCATTGCAAAGCTGCTTGATCATCCGCAAATACATCGATATGTCCTATCGCGCCATGCCCACTTCTAATTAGCATTTCCCAATCGGTTTCAAAACCAATTGTAGGCGTCACACCAATTTTATTTAAATAACGTAACAGTAGGGCACGTTGGAAATTACGCCCTGATCGTGGTGGAACAAGGCTCTGTAACGGTGGTAAAAAGTCATGGAATTCGGTACGAGCTCGGGTGATTGTGTTATCAAAACTAGCGGGGGGATAAACTAAACCCAGGCCTCGAAGGCCCGTTTCTTCATAATCGTGTTCATAGGTAAAGCGACATTCACGATCCGTAACCGTCAACGTGCCCATCTTGGTAGGTTGAGAGCCAAGGCGTGTCCAGACAACTGCAATACGATCTTTCATAGATTATTACTTGAATTCAAACAATTCACCGCGTTGAACCAGAGAGGGTAAATCGTCCTTGTCATCCACCCATATTAGCTTTTTGCCCAGGACTTTACCTAATTCCTGTACGGTGCTGAACATAGCGTCATCGGCTTTTTTCAGACGCGAAATGCTTACTTCATCAAGATTTGAATTCTCTGCGATGGTTTTCTGGTTATATCCCTGTTTTTTGGCGATTTCCAGGGCTTCAAGAACTAAATCATGTAATTGTGTATTCATAATTAACTCCAGCGTTAATTTAACGTGATCATTCTAACATAATTAACTTTAATGACAATTATATAAATTAACATAAATGATAATTATATGTGATATATCTTTATTAATTAACATCTATATTAATTATGTATCAATATTGGCCGCAGTCTGTTTGTTGTGTATTCTATATTGCTATTTGCATAAACTTTCTCTATTCTTTCTCTATTGAGAATGTTTAGAGAAAGTTTATGCTTACCAATAGTCAGCAACGCACACTGGATTTTATACAGGCCTATATCCTGCGTTGTGGTCGTGCGCCCACTTACCCGGAGATAGCGCAGGGTATTGGCATTCAATCGCTGGGCACCGCACACCGCTATGTAAAGGCCTTAATCGATACGGGGCATCTCATCAATGAAGAAGGTTCGCATCGAGGCTTAAGCCTACCTGATGAGATTGCAGAGCAGGGCATGCTCATACCGTTGCTGGGTAAAATTGCCGCAGGTCAGCCAATAGAAGCCATATCGGGCTATGACAGTATTAATCTAAACCAGATGTTTGGTGGTGATAACCGTTATGCCTTAAAGGTCTCTGGTGATTCTATGGTTGAGCTGGGTATTCTGGATGGCGATACGGTTGTCATTGAGTCGTGTGATACCGCGGCGAAAGATTCGGTGATCGTTGCGCTGATTGATAATCTGGAAGTGACCTTGAAAATCTATCGCCCACTCTCACATGGGCGTATTAAGCTTATACCCGCCAATGCCAGTATGGATCCCGTTATATATTCAGCCGATCGTGTACGGATACAGGGTGTGCTTGTCGGCACGCTGCGAACGTATTAACCATGCATAACGTTACTAGCCAATGCCCTATTCATTGGGAACGGGCGATTGCCCTTGTTGATATGAACTGTTTTTTTGCAGCGGTTGAAGCCAGAGATTTTCCTGAGCTGCGTGGGCGTCCTCTGGCGGTCACAAACGGCAAGCAAGGTACCTGCATTATTACCAGCTCCTATGAAGCGCGTGCCTATGGCATTAAAACCGGTATGCGTTTAAAGGAGGCGAGAAGGCTTTATCCTGATCTCATTCAGCGCCCGTCGCGGCCGCATGTGTATGCAGAGACATCAGGCAAAATCATGGAAGCAATACTCACGGTTTGCCCAGACATTGAAATATTTTCGGTTGATGAAGCGTTTATAGATATAACACCTTGCCAGGCTTTGTATGGTTCACCTGTTTACATTGCCCGGTTATTAAAACAAGCGGTTTATAACGCCTCTGGTTTGCTTTGTTCGATTGGTATTAGTGGCGATAAAACCACGGCAAAATATGCGGCGAAGTTAAATAAGCCCGATGGTTTCACCGTGATACCGCCGTGGGAATCTCGTCAGCGTTTAACGGATGTGCCGGTAACGGAGCTGTGTGGCATTGCACAAGGCATAGGGCGATTTTTAGCAGAGCGGGGCGTGTATGTGTGCGGTGATATGCAAAAATTACCTATCGGCGAACTCGCTAAACGCTTTGGAAATATTGGCCGGCGTATCTGGTATATGGCACAGGGAGAAGACCCGGATAAATTACACCTTGATGTAGCTGACCCCAAAACCATCGGTCACGGAAAAGTACTGCCACCTAATACAATAAATAAAGATGTGTTACTGACGTATCTTATTCACATGGCCGTTAGAGTATGCGCACGCTTAAGGCGGTATAAATTTGCGGCATCGGTTTTTTTTATTGGTTTAAAAACTCAAAATGGCTGGCTGGGGCAAAAAGTTAAAACGCCCACACCCAGTAATGACACGCAATTATTAATACGCCTCTGTCAGTTTGTATTAAATGAATGCTGGGCCAACCAGGCCGTGTATCAGGTACAAATTACCGCATTAAATCCACAGCATGAAAATAGCCAGATGGATTTATTTGCAGATCAAATAACAACGCAAGAACAGAGTAAGCTAAATGCCGTTATTGATAATATTAATACACGTTACGGCGAACTTACCTTGGCACCGGGTCGGCTGATTAATAAATCTGAAATGCCAAATGTAATTGCACCTTCGTGGAAACCGAACGGGCACCGACAATCTATTTAAGTGGTTATGTTATGTGTGGTGGTGTTGAATATATTTATCAGGGCGAACAAAAGCGCGTTTATTTTCCTAACCCGAAAGCACACCTGCCGGTACGCCTAAAAAATGGAGCCATTGAATATTTACCCTGGGGGCGACGTAAACAGCAAATTGGAAAATTACCTATGGGCGGTTGGGCGCGGCATGATTCAATTAAACAGGGTGTGTGGGATAAATGGTTTCCCAGGCCGGTAAAAATCATTGTCGATCAGTTTATGGAAAAAGACATGGAGTCGAATAGCCACTGGTTCGAGTTGCCGCGAGGGCAATGGATACAAGGCTTGCTTGCACGTAGTGGCGAGGAGCAGCGCATTTATGTGGTTACCATTACGCCGCTGATGGAAGATGCTGTACATGACCGTTGGCCGCGGATTATGAGTTAGCTATAAATAACGGCTGAGTTATGACTGTTATGGTTGAAATTTGTAGACTGTACTAGCTTGTGATCTGTTGCTTATTAGTGTGCCATTTGGGTGTTTTTAGCAGGCAAAAAAAAGCCCTGCATCCATGCAAGGCCTTTCGTATATGGCTCCCCGAGCGAGACTTACTAAGAAACAAAATAATTAAGCATAAGTTGCCTTCAAAGCTGCACAGAAAGGCGGCTTAGCCTTTTTTTGAATATTTTATACATAATTAGAGCTTTACTAAGAACCAAAAAGTTTCTTGATTCTTGAATTGCGACTAATAGTGCTGATCTCTATGATAGAAGAGAGTATAAGCTAAATTTTACAGGTATAAAATTTACGTATAGCATGGCAAATAACTTGGTTTGTTAGTTTCATGTATACTTCCAGATCGAATATTAGGCTACAATTCGCTTATAGAGCCTATGTTTTAAAGGAATACTCTGTGTCACAAGGCATACCTAAGTTAAAAGCATCTGAATTAGTAAACCGCATATCGTCGCTTTCTAATGATGACATTAAAAATCAATTTATTATTAATGGCATTAGTAGAGAAATCGAAGGTCTGAAGAAGACTAATGCGTCTAAAGCTTATGCTTTGTCAGGGCAGCTCGCTTTTGTGATCGGTGAGTACAAAAAAGCAAAGCATGAATTTCAGAAATCATTTGGCTTGGATCGATACGATATTGTTGTTTTAAATAATTATGCGACATCATTATCTCAAGCCGGTTTACATCATGAAGCTTATGATGCATTTGTTGCTGCTTATGAAGTAGGCAAAGATAGGTTGTCATTAGGAGGGCTATTTATTAGCTCGCTTGCTATGTTTCACTTGGACGAGGCTTTTGATCATGCGTCTCAATTATCAACAATGTTTCCAGATGATGATTCTCTCTTCCAAAGGAAAGAAATAATTGGGTCGGCAATTAAATATTTTCAGAGCCACAATATAAAACAAGAAGAAGGCAGCATATTGATGGATGTTGTTTGGGATACGCTTGTTTCCAATAAAGTGTCAAACTCCTTATTTTATTTAGCTCCTGTTAAATCTTCCGATTCGTATAGTTTTACAATTTTTCTGGATCAGTCACCGGAATTTATTGCTGAGTTAAACCTAGAAATATTCATGAATCTCGCCGAGAAAAATATTTCAGGTGAAATTGTGGATAAGCTTATTGTTTGTTGCATGCCATTGAACGATTCTGTAATGGAAAAAAGTAATTCTTAAATATGGCAATTGAATATAAGGATATATTGGATTCAGCTAATAGAATGTTGAGTTCACCATCTGAGGTTGATCAGAGGAACTCAATTAGCAGAGCTTATTATGCTGCATATCATGCTTGCCATCCTGTTTATGATAAATTGCCCATGCTAGCTATCGAGAAGACAGTAAAGGGTGGTGTGCATGTGAAATTCATTTCTCGATTTAAACATAGTGTGGACATAAAGGTGCGCCAAGTGGGATATATACTTGCTGCATTGCATCAAAAAAGGTGTGTCGCAGATTATGAGATACATATGGATGTTGAGCAGTCTGATGCTCAGCTAATCTATCTACAGTCTCAGAAAGCGATTGATTTAGCTGAAAAACTCTAACGTCAGTTACTATAAATTTTCCTCAATAAAGTATAACTCTCTAAATAATGATTTAGCCTAAAGCTATTTCTCTTCGTTTTGTTGATTTTTATATTCCATATATGATCTAGGAACAGGCTTTCGAGGCTTAGGCTTGGGAAATTTACCATCATTTTCAATGAGAGCTTCAATAATTTCTTTTTTGAAAAATTCTAAGATTAGTTTGTTGGACACATTTAATCGGCCTCCTTCCGGAATATTGTCGGTAATCACCATTTTCTCTAAGCGTTTCTCAGCTGATGTTTTTTTGATCTTTTTCTTTTGGTTCATAGTGTTTTTTATCGTCAGGCGAGCTGGACTCGAACTAAAAATACTATACAGAATAATGACTTAGAAATAAGTAAATTTTAGGCAAAAAAAACGGGTTCGTGCATGCACGTAACCCGTTGTTTTCCATAGCAATAAAATCGCTACTAAATTTGGCTCCCCGAGTTGGACTCGAACCAACGACAAACGGATTAACAGTCCGTTGCTCTACCAACTGAGCTATCAGGGAATAGTGTCTTAAAACGTTAGCGTTTCAAGGGCCGCTATACTACTGATTCGCCTCTTGTCGGTCAACACTAATTTTCATTTTTCCTAACAAAATTCTTAATTCTTTCAAGGGCTTTCTGCAAACTCCCCATATCGGTCGCAAAAGAGATACGCATGTGTCCCGGGCTACCAAATGCAGAACCGGGGACCAGTGCGACTTCTGCTTCTTCAAGAATTCTTGAGGCGAGGGTTACATCATCTGCAATGCCGAGTTTTTTCATTATCCGAGTGAAGTCGGGGAAGATGTAAAACGTACCGTCACTGGCAATGCAGTCGATGCCATCAATGGTGTTGAGTTCGGCGAGTACAAAGTCGTGGCGCTCTTTAAATGCGCTGTTCATTTCCGCAAGGCGAGATTGGTCGCCTTCTAAAGCGGCCTGTGCAGCAACTTGTGAAATGGATGTTGCGTTAGATGTGCTTTGTGACTGAACCTTTTTCATGTTTTTAATGAGATCTGCCGGGCCTGCGGCGTAACCAATGCGCCAGCCTGTCATTGCGTAGGCCTTAGACACGCCATTTAACACGATGGTGCGATCATATAGCTCGGGGCAGGCGTTAACAATGTTGCAGAAGGCCTCTTCCGTCCAGAGAATTTTTTCATACATGTCATCCGTGGCAATGAGCACCTTTGGGTAGTCGAGCAGTACATCCGCAAGGGCTTTAAGTTCCGCTTTGCTGTATGACTTGCCAGAGGGGTTGGATGGGCTGTTAATCACAAACAGGCGGGTTTTATCGGTAATCGCCGCCTTTAATTGCCGAGGTGTAATTTTAAAGTCCTGAGACTGATCGCCATGCACAATAACCGGTTCAGCGTCGGCCAGTAACACCATGTCGGGGTAAGATACCCAGTAAGGTGCGGGAATAATGACTTCATCACCAGGGTTTAAAAGCGCCTGCGCCATATTAAAGAAGCTTTGTTTGCCACCACAGGAGACCAATATCTGCTCGGCTGTGTAGTTAAGTCCGTTATCTTTTGCAAACTTGTTTATAATGGCCTGCTTAAGACTCAGCATACCATCAACCGCTGTGTATTTGGTTTGATTGTTGTTAATCGCATCAATCGCGGCTTGCTTTACGTGGTCAGGCGTAGTGAAATCTGGTTCGCCTGCGGCCAGGCCAATGACGTCACGACCCTTGGCTCTCAGTTGTTGGGCCAGTGCAGTCACGGCCAAAGTGGGTGAGGGTTTTACTTTTTGAATTCGGTTGGATGCTTGTGTGCCCAAGTCAGTATTCCTGTCGGTTTATTCTTTTGAATACGTTCGCTCTCACGTGAGAGGTTCGAGCTGTGAGTATAATCAAAAATACTTGCTCTTGTCCTGTTCTAATGTGGTAGTTAACAAAACTTTTTCTGATTTTATGTAATGTCGAAACAATTTGAAATTAATACAGATAAAACACCGGCGGGTGATCAGCCAACGGCGATTAAGTGCTTAATCGATGGTTTGAATGATGGTTTGCTCGATCAAACCCTTTTAGGGGTAACCGGTTCGGGCAAAACCTTCACCATTGCGAACGTGATTCAACAAACGCAACGCCCGGCGATGATTCTTGCGCCAAATAAAACATTGGCGGCGCAATTATACGGTGAGATGAAAGAGCTGTTTCCGAATAACTCGGTAGAATACTTTGTGTCTTACTATGATTACTACCAGCCAGAGGCCTATGTAGTCTCCAGTGATACGTTTATCGATAAAGATGCATCGGTCAATGAACACATAGAGCAAATGCGACTATCGGCTACTAAGGCGCTGTTGGAAAGGGAAGATACCATCGTTGTCGCCACGGTGTCGTCTATTTATGGATTAGGTGACCCCGAATCCTATTTAAAGATGATGTTGCATCTGGTGAAAGGCGACATGATTAAGCAGCGCGATATATTGCATCGTTTGTCTGGCATGCAATATGTGCGTAATGATGTAGAGCTGGGGCGTGGTTGTTATCGAGTGCGTGGTGAGGTGATTGATGTGCATCCCGCTGAATCAGATTATGAAGCGGTGCGTATTGAGCTGTTCGATGATGAGGTAGAAAAATTAAGCTTTTTCGATCCGCTGACAGGCGAGGTGTTGCGCAAAGTGACACGCCTGACTATTTATCCTAAATCGCATTATGTCACACCGCGGCACGTCATCATTGAGGCCATTGATAAAATTAAGGAAGAACTCAAAGAGCGTCTGGGATTTCTGCGCGACAATAATAAACTGGTTGAAGCGCAGCGTCTGGAAGAGCGGACGATGTATGATCTGGAAATGATGCGTGAGTTAGGTTATTGCAACGGCATTGAAAATTACTCACGTTATTTATCCGGGCGTGAGCCCGGTGATCCACCACCGTGTTTATATGATTATCTAAAAGACAATTCCTTATTAATCGTTGATGAAAGCCATGTAACCATACCGCAGTTAGGTGGCATGTATAAAGGTGATCGTTCACGCAAAGAAAATTTGGTGAATTACGGCTTCAGGTTGCCTTCGGCATTAGATAATCGGCCATTGCGCTTTGATGAATTTGAAAAACTCCGTCCACAAACCATTTATGTGTCGGCAACACCCGGGCAGTATGAAGCAGATCATTCACAACAAACCGCAGAGCAGGTGGTTCGACCCACTGGCCTAATTGATCCCGAAGTAGAAATACGTCCGGTAGGATCGCAGGTAGATGATGTGTTGTCGGAAATTAATATTCGTGCAGCAAAAAATGAACGCGTATTGATTACCACTCTAACAAAGCGTATGTCTGAAGATCTGACGGATTATTTAACTGAGCATGGTGTGAAGGTTCGGTATTTGCATTCTGATATTGATACCGTAGAACGCATGGAAATTTTACGTGATTTACGTCTGGGTGAATTTGATGTATTGGTCGGTATCAACTTATTGCGTGAAGGCCTGGATATCCCCGAGGTTTCTCTGGTGGCGATACTCGATGCAGACAAGGAAGGTTTCTTACGTTCTGATCGTTCACTAATACAAACCATTGGTCGTGCAGCGCGTAATTTGAATGGCCATGCAATTTTGTATGCAGATAAAATTACCGGCTCTATGCAGCGCGCTTTAGATGAAACCAATCGGCGACGTATAGTGCAGTTAGCATACAATAAGGAACATGGCATAACCCCTACAGGTATTCAAAAAGCCATTCACGATATTATGGGTGTCGGTTACGAGCAACGTTATCAACAAGAGGCCTTAAGGGTCGCGGAAGCGCAGGCAGAATATGCGCATATGTCAGTGAAAGAGCTCAGTAAGCAAATGGATAAACTGGAAAAACAAATGTTTAAACATGCGCAAAACCTGGAATTTGAAGAGGCCTCTGCGCTAAGAGACAAAATAGAACAATTGAAAAAACTATCACTTGAAATATGATTAAACTGATAGCGCAAAGTGTTATTGAGTTATTTTTAAAACTTTTTACATTTTTATCGATGCATCGTGTCGATAAAATACGCTACAAACCAGAAAGTTATGCCCTGGATTTTTCAACTACAGATCAAACCATCAAAGATTTGCTCGAGGCTCATCCCGAACAATCCGGGTTTTACTTATTAGAAAATAATATTGATGCTTTTACTGCTCGCTGCAATTTAATCAATCAGGCACAGCACACGCTAGATCTGCAATATTACTCTTTTCATGGTGATACCAGCGGCAAGCTAATTGCTAAGGCTTTAATACAGGCCGCCGATCGCGGTGTGCGAGTTAGAGTATTGCTGGATGATATTGATACGCTGGGTACAGATGAAGCCATGCGTATTTTTAATGCCTATCCGTCCATTGAAATACGTATTTTTAACCCGTTTTATTTTCGTGGTTTATTGCGCTATTTAGAATTTATTGTTGATTTATCACGTGTTGGCCGGCGCATGCACAATAAAGTAATGATTGCGGATAATGCATTAGCCATTGTCGGCGGACGAAATATTAGTGATGTGTATTTTTCTGCCGATCCTGATTTATCGTTTCTGGATGTCGATTTATTAACGCTAGGCCCTGTTGTAAAAAATATTTCAATGAGCTTTGATGAATACTGGAATAGTCGTTGGTCGGTTCCGGTGGCTATTTTATATGAACGACCTAAGCGATTGTATGCATCTAATAAAATAAAATCATTTCTTAAAAAGTATCAAGATGAAATAAAACAACTTGATTACGTTAAGATGACTGAACTTTCTAAGTTAGAAACAGGCATGTCTCTGCCAAAATTACCTTTTATCTGGTCTGCGGCAACCTTGTTTTATGATCTTCCAGATAAAATTGATCCGGGTGTAGTTCAAAGTACAAGTAAAAATGGCAGTCATTTAAGAAACAGATTGCATAATATTTTCGCTATGGCTAAAGAAGAGATAACGATTATTTCACCTTATTTTGTGCCGGGTGATGATGCGGTTAAATGGTTTGAATCTTTAATAGAACAGGGTATTAAAGTAAATGTATTTACTAACTCTTTAGCTGCGACTGATGTCACCGCCGTACATGCCGGCTATGAAATATATCGACGGGGATTGCTCGAAGCGGGTGTAAACTTATTTGAACTTAAGGCGACCGCCTATGTGAAAGAACGAAAGCGCTTTAAAATTTTACGTGCCGATAGCCGGGCAAGTTTGCATGCAAAAACACTGATAATAGATCAGAGTAAACTGTTTATGGGGTCTCCAAACTTAGATCCTCGTTCAACGGATTTGAATACTGAGATAGGTTTATTTATCGATAATAAAGAGCTGTCTGACCAGTTTTTAAATTTATTATCGGATATTTCCTCGGGTCAAAACAGTTATCGTTTAATGCTTGATAAAAACAAAAAATCAAATAAATCTCAAATACTATGGCAGAGCGAAGAAAATGGAGAGTTAAAGCAATATACCTCTGAACCGGAAGTGGGTGTATTGCGTAAATTAAAAGTCGCTTTTTTTAGTTTGCTACCCATAGAACATTTGCTTTAATTATTTGCGTAACAGTACAGCCATTCAAGGCCGGTGTTTTCCTGTAGAGCGTCTAAGAGTTGATCCGTTGGTACGGCCTCGTGTGGATAAATATGCGCGATTTCAAAGCCGCAGCGAGCAAATCCACATTCCTGTTTCCAGTTAAGCTCAGCATAAGTGGCTTGTGCGCCGCATTTATCACACTGGCATATCTCGCTTGCTTGTGGCCAGCTGTGTGTTTTCCAGTTAGCTATACGTTTAGTGCATTTTGGGCATTTTGGCTTACATGTATTGGTGTAGCCAAGACATTGCACTTCTATTGTTGGTTTAATTAACGATATAAAACAGTGGGCTTGATCAGCTGTTGGTATTAAGTTGATGCTGGGTGAGCAGCCAAGAAATGTCAGTAAACTTAAAAAATTATCACCGGGTAAATAATGATTTTCACTATGCGCTATTGTTTCAATGAATAGCAGGCTGGAAAGTATTTTAAATATTTCATCCTTAGCAAAAGATTGAAGTGGATCTTTTGGGAAAAATATTAATTTTGAAATAGGCATCATTAAACATATTGTGTGTTGATAGTGGTGCAATAGTATGCGAATTATCAGCAAAAAAATATAGCTGATTAAAGGACATATGTTTATATAGCGTTGTTGAATAATGTAATCTCAGGTATGAATAGCGTATGATGTGATAATTAAACAATCACTAAAATATATCTTCATGAATTTATTTGATTTTTCAATAGCTCGCTTGCCGAGAATTATTTTTTCCCGTGGTTCAATAAAACAATTACCTGACTTATGTTTGCAGTATGGGCAACAGATATTGCTGGTTACCGGCGCTAAGTCATTTGAATCTAGTGAGTCTTATGCGCATTTAATGGCCGCTTTTTCAGCAGCCGGTATTAATATCTTAAAGTGTTCTGTACCAGGCGAGCCTTCGCCTCAGATGGTTGATGATATTGTTCGGCAATATAAAAATCAGCGTATAGATGTCGTGTTAGGTATTGGTGGTGGCAGTGCGTTAGATGCCGCAAAAGCCATCGCAGGGCTATTAAAAGTTGAATCCTCAGTTATGGATTATCTGGAAGGTGTTGGTCCTGAGCTGCCTTACACCGGACCGTCTGTGCCATTTATTGCTGTGCCTACAACGGCAGGTACGGGTTCGGAAGCGACTAAAAATGCCGTATTGAGCGTACAGGGAATTGATGGTTTTAAAAAATCATTTAGAGATGACAAACTGGTTGCAGAGTACGCAGTCATTGATCCCGCGTTACTGGGTAGCTGTCCGCAATCTGTTGTTGCTGCGAATGGTATGGATGCGCTTACGCAATTAATTGAGGCCTACGTTTCAACTAATTCAAATGTAATGACAGATGCGCTGGCTCTAAGTGGATTGGCTGCAATTCGAGATGCCTTGTTGGCTTTATATGAAGACGTTGGGAATATTCATGCGCAAGATAACATGGCTTATGCCTCTTTAATGTCTGGTATCTGTCTGGCGCAAACGGGTTTAGGTTCGGTGCATGGCTTGGCTTCGCCTTTAGGGGCCTTTTATCCTGTCCCGCATGGTGTGGTCTGTGGCACGTTGGTTGCGGAAGCAACGGGAATGAACATTCAATTAATGTTAGATAGAGAACCCACTAATCCGGCATTAAATAAATATGCCATATTGGGGGATATTGTTTTACAGAAAGAACATGCCAATCAAGATGCCTCACGTAAGGCATTATGCAAATTATTACAGGATTGGACAGAAGTTATGCAGCTGCCTCTGTTAAGTGAGTTTGGCTTAACAGAGGCGGGTTTGGATGAAGTAGTAGCCAATAGTAGGGGGAGTAGTATGAAGACAAACCCGATTGTAATGAGAGATGATGAGATACGGGATTTATTGAACAGACGTTTGTAATAATGATTTAGTGGTGTATTTAAGGGGAGACTGTCCGATTTGATGCAGAGTCTTTTGCAAGCTAGTTTATCTGCTTAAATGACAGATCTATATTGCTGAAAGGGTTTTGCTATAAATTGGGCTATTTTGTCATTTTTTATAAAAGGCATGTTTATCCTTAAGTAATGATGATATTAGCCGATATAGTTTGTGTAAAATTTATGAGGCATAAATGTGCTGGGGCTCTATACTAGTCAAATAAGAATATACCTGGTCTATACGTGAACGTGTTGTGAGTGGGCTAGTTATTCAAAATCAAAAAATGGGATTCTCTCTATGCTAAAAAAATTCAATATAAGAACGCTTCTAGCAATCAGTTTTACAGTTGTTTTGTTGTTAGTTACATTAGTCAATATTCCCCTTGTGATCAGTACTGTTACTTCAGTGGTCGATGAGGCAGAGAACAGGGAGTTAAAGAAGCTATTTGAGAGTGCCAAAGTAGAGATAGAGTCAGAAGGACATTTAGCAAATGCCCTGGCTTCGATGATAGCCAACATTGATAGTTTTAGCACAATGTTTGCCAACGGAGAGCGTGAGCAATTAGCCGAGGCGCTAGTGCCGGTCTTTGAAGTAATGAAAAGAGACTTTAATGCACGCCAGTTTCAATACCATACTCCTCCAGCGACCTCTTTTTTACGCCTGCATAAGCCCGCAAAATTTGGCGACGATTTATCTTCATTTCGTAAAACAGTCGTTGCAACCAATAAATTAAAACAAAACGTTGTCGGACTAGAGAAAGGGGTAGCTGGCTTAGGGATACGCGGTATATCTCCCGTTTTTTCTGCAGGTAAGCATATTGGTTCGGTTGAGTTTGGCATGTCCTTTGGTCAGCCCTTTTTTGAAAAGTTTAAAGAAAAATATAATGTAGAAATTTCTTTATATACATTTACGGATGGAAAATTTAAAAAGTTTGGCTCTACTTTAACGGGCGAGCCAATATTAAACACTAAAGAATTATCATCCGCGTTGAATAAGCCGCTTGCAGTTGAACGCACATATCATGATCAGTCTTTAGCTGTGTATGCGAACGTAATAGATGATTTTAATGGCAATGCTGTGGGTGTGTTAGAAATTGGTATGGACCGTAGCCATTATGTTAGTGCGATCAATGATGCGCGAAATACGGCAATAGTTATAGGTATTGGCGCTTTAATTATCGGGCTAATGATAGCGGGTTTTGTCGCACGTATAATTGGTGGGCCTTTAAGTCAGGCAGTTGAGGCAATGAATGAAATCGCAGAGGGCGGTGGTGATCTTACGCGTCGCCTGGATGCAACTGGCGATAATGAAATTAGTCGATTATCCAGGGCCTTCAACAGCTTTGCTGAAAAAGTACGGGCTATGGTAAGCCAGGTTAATGGCTCGACGACTCAGTTGGCATCTGCAGCTGAAGAGATGTCGGTCATTATGACAGAGACTAACCGCGATACGCAGCAGCAGCAATCTGAAACGAGCCAGGTTGTAGCAGCTATGAATGAGATGACAGCCACCGTTCAGGAAGTGGCTCGAAACGCCACAGAAGCAGCATCAGCAGCGAGCAATGCTGATACCGCTTCAACTGAAGGCAAGCGAGTGGTTATTAGTACCATGAATGCCATTGAAAACCTGTCTTCTGAAATTAATACAGCGGCAAATGTAATTGGTCAGTTAGATAAAGATAGTGAAAATATCGGCACTGTACTCGACGTAATTAAGAGTATTGCTGAGCAAACAAACTTGCTCGCATTGAATGCTGCAATAGAGGCGGCACGTGCAGGGGAACATGGACGTGGCTTTGCGGTTGTTGCCGATGAAGTTCGTACCCTGGCGAGCAGGACTCAGCAATCCACGCAAGAAATTCAACAAATGATAGAGAAACTACAAATTGGTGCGCGCTCAGCTGTGAAGGTAATGGATGATAGCAGAGGCAAGGCAGAAGACAGTGTAACGCAGGCAGCAACAGCTGTTAGCTCGCTTGAAACGATTACTGATTCAGTTTCATTAATTAATGATATGAATACTCAAATTGCTACAGCAGCAGAGCAGCAAAGTGCAGTAGCGGAAGAGATCAATAAGAACATATTAAACATCAGCGATATAGTAGACAGAACAGCTGATGGCGCGAGCCAAACATCATTAGCAAGTGAAGAGCTAGCCAGTCTGGCTGTTCAGCTTCAACAACTGGTTAATCAATTTAAGGTATAAGGCGAGTGTGATTGAGTTTTTGTTTGAGACTTGTCTAATAAATAATTAAATAAAACCATCACCTGGGGGAACATAATTGATGGTTTTATTTGATGGTTATAGTACTGATGGCAATATAGAAATAGCGTCATGCTCAACTTCTACATCATCTGTTTCAGTAAGATCAAGTTGATACTCAAGTAAATCATAATAACGACGAATATTGGTTACATACTTCACCGGTTCCCAGCCACGAGCGTAACCACGGCTAGTTTTTTTATACCATTTCTTATGCGCTAATAATGGCAGAATGTCCTGCATATCAACCCATTTATTTGCGTCTTTACCTTGCCGTCTGGCAATTTTTTGAGCATCGGTCACATGGTAATAGCCAATATTATAGGATGCCATGGCTAACCATGTTCTGTCAGGTTCCTGTATTTCTTCAGGGAAGCGTTTTCTTATTTTGTCTAAATATTTTGCACCACCAAATATACTGCTTTTCGGATCGAGTCTATTTTTGATGCCAAGCTGTCCAGCTGTTTGCTGAGTTAGCATCATAATTCCTCGCACCCCGGTGGGTGAAACGGCGAGTGGATTCCAGTGTGATTCCTGGTATCCCATTGCCGCTAAAAGCTTCCAGTCTAAATTATATTTTTCAGCAGCTTCCTTATACCAGGCAATATATTTTGTTAGCCTGGTTGAAATGTGACGTACATAAATACGGTTACCTACGTAATCAAATTTATCCACGTGACCGTAATGGTTTTCGGTCAAGTGAGTTATTTCACCGTTGTTTAAATTTCGCCAAAAAAAACTCATGGCTTTATCATATAAGCTTAAATCTTTAGTTTTTGGAAATGCCCAGGCGAGTTGTTTGGGTTCCGATATATTAAATGCGACGCGTAGGTCTAATAAAAAGCGTTGGTTAAGCTGTACTTCGTTTGAGTCGGCTACGGTATAATCGATGAGCTGGTTTTCAACCAGATATAAAAGCTGCTCACTTTCCATGTCGGCTTGTGTACTCCAGTTTAATTCTGGATAGTCATGCTTTAATTCTTCCAGGCTTTCCACATGGCTGGAGCCATCGATTACTTCCAGTATGCCATCGTCTAAATCGGCTGGACTTCTAGGGCGATAGGAGCGTCTGTTGTAGATGAGTTGTTCGGATACATCCATATAACTGGCTGCAAATCGTACGTGCTCCTTGCGAGCTTCAGTAATGGTTAGGCCAGCCGCCGCCAGATGAGCTTGCCCGGTATTCAATATATTGAAAATATCGTGCAGGTTATCACTGGTAATAACTCTAAGGCGAACCCCCAGCGAATCGGCGAATTTTTTCGCAAGCTCATATTCAAAACCCAGATAGCCGCTAGGACCTTCATAGTAGGTGGTAGAGCTATTACGGGTAACTATAACCAGCTCATTATTTTCAATAACCTGATTGAGCAGGTTAGGTGTGAGCAGCTGTGGCACTACTTTAAACAGCATTAGTAGTAAGCTAATGAGCAAAATAAGCGATATAGCCATTAACCGACAACGTGGGCTATGTAGTGGATTTTCCATCTAAAAATTATCTACCTCTAAATCCAGACTGGTTGCTTCCATTGTACTAATATTTGTTGCTGGATAGCGTAATTTATAGCTTAAATTCGGCCCAAATGGGGCAATGATCAGACGGTTTGTCCATGCCGCGGACTAAATATTCGATGCCTGTATCGGTGCAGTTGTCGAGCAGGTTTTGTGTTGCAAGAATAAGGTCAATACGTAATCCACGCTTAGGTTCACGATCAAAGCCTTTGCTACGGTAATCAAACCAGCTAAAACGGTCATCAACATTAGGGTATTGCTGGCGGTAGGTGTCGTACAGGCCCCAGTCATATAAGGTTTGTAACCATTCACGCTCTTCAGGTAGAAAACTGCATTTACCGGCCTTTAACCAGCGCTTTTTATTATCTTCACCAATACCAATGTCAATATCCAATGGGGCAATATTCATATCACCCATGAGAATGAGCTTATCATTGGGTGTGTAGTTACTTGTGATGAGTTGAGTTAAGTCAGCGTAGAACTTTCTCTTGGCAGGAAATTTGTCCGGGTGCGTGTTGCTCTCGCCCTGTGGAAAGTAACCATTCATTACGCTAACAATTTCGCCATTTATTTCAAATTTAGCCGCTATAAAACGTCGCTGGGCATCATCGGCGTCACCGGGGAAGCCTTTAATAATTTCAATAGGTTGCTGTTTGTAAAGTAATGCCACCCCATAGTGAGTTTTTTGCCCATAAAATGCGCACTCATAACCAAGTGACTTAATGGCTTCTATTGGGAAGTCTACATCCTGTGCCTTGGTTTCCTGTATGCCAATTACATCGGGATTATGTGTTTTTACCAGAGCCTCCAGTTGGTGCTGACGCATGCGAATGCTATTGGTATTAAAGGAAATTACTTTCATGGCTTATTGTTCAGTATAATTAGGGAAAGTTAGAGCTTTTCTGCGCTATTTTTCAAGATAAAATGTGCGGCATACCCTATCATTGTTTTTAATTGCTGTCTTGCTGAGAAAAGCTATGTTACATGTCATTCCTGTTCGCGCACTTTCTGATAATTACGTCTGGATTTTACAGCGTGATGAGCTGCCACAGGTGGTTATTATCGACCCTGGCGAAGCTAAGCCGGTGCTGAAGTATCTCAGCGATAACAGTTTAACGCCCGTGTCGATTTTAATTACCCACCAACACTATGACCATACCGGTGGGGTGGCGGATATTTTAGCCGCTTTCCCGTACATTTCGGTGATTGGCCCCGCAATACCGCCGTCAAAAGTGGCCTTAAGCATTGATTTGCCCATACCCAGGCTAATTACGTTTACCGTGGGTGAGGGTGATGCGGTATTTATTCCCGGAACGGACTTTAAATTTGAAGTGATTTCCATACCCGGACATACCCTGGATCATCTCGCCTATTTATCGGAGGACATGGTATTTTGTGGTGATACCCTGTTTGCAGGCGGCTGTGGCCGCTTATTTAGTGGTACACCACAGATGATGACGCAATCACTGGAAAGACTGGGCTCACTGCCTGCCGATACGCTTGTCTACTGTACACATGAATATACGGTGGATAACCTGGGTTTTGCCAAATGGGTAGAGCCAGAGCGAGAAGAAATAGTTGAGCGAGATGAACGTGAAATGGCGAAGCAGGAAAAGGGCGAGGTAACATTGCCTTCTTCTGTTGGTTTGGAGCTATCAACTAATCCCTTTATGCGCCTACAACAGGCCGATGTGAAACTCGCCGCTGAAAATTTTGCAGGCAAATCATTGGCAGAGGACTGGCAAGTATTTGCTGCGCTGCGCGAGTGGAAAGATACCAAGTATGATTAAAAGTCAGCATTAGTTTTTATTGAAGATAAAAAAACGCCCTGAAAAATCAGGGCGTTTTTTATTTAAATAATAAAATTTATTATTTAGATTTTTTACTATCAAGCTCCTGGTAGTAGCTGATAAGAATTTCCGCTACTTCAGGGCGAGAGAACTCTTTAGGTGGCGCAATGCCCTTACCTAACATTTCGCGAACCTTGGTACCTGATAACAGTACAAAGTCATCTTTTTCATGATCAGGTGCTTCACACATCATCACGACTTTATCTAGCTTTTTAGAGTAAGCGGTATGATCCGCCTCGAAGATTTCAATTTCTAAGGCACCTTCTGGTACTTCGTTTTTGAAGATCGTCTGCGCATCGAATGCACCGTAGTGATCGCCAACGCCTGCATGGTCACGACCAATAATGAAGTGTGTTGCACCCATGTTCTGGCGGAATAAGGCGTGTAATACCGCTTCACGTGGGCCTGCATATAACATGTCGAAGCCGTAGCCTGTCACCATTGCGCTGTTTTCAGGGAAGTACAGATCAACCATCTTACGAATTGCCGCATCACGTACAGGAGCTGGGATATCGCCAGGCTTAAGCTTGCCCAATAGCATGTGAATAACCAAACCGTCACAGCCTAAGCGATCCATTGCCATGTGGCATAGTTCTTCATGAGCCAGGTGCATTGGGTTACGTGTTTGGAAGGCAACAACTTTCTTCCAGCCACGCTCTTTAATTTCATTACGAATTTCAACCGCGGTACGGAATGTATCTGGGAATTCGGTGTTGAAGTATGAGAAGTTTAAAACCTTAATAGGGCCAGAAATACACACTTTACCCTGAGAGTTAAAGGCTTCAACACCGGGATGAGCTTCACCCGCAGCAGGTGCATAAACCTTTTCGCTCATCATTGCCATTTCAGCATCGGTGAATTCTTCTACGGCTTCCACGTCCATAACGGCAAGCACAGGATGACCTTCAACATTGGGATCCTTAAGTGCAATTCGATCGCCGGCTTTAATACCCCCTGCATTTTCAACCAGGTTTAAAACAGGTGTAGGAAAAAATACACCGGATGCGGTATGCATATTTTCAGCAACAGACAATGCATCTGCCTTATTCATATAACCTGTAAGTGGGTTAAAGTAACCTGCACCCATCATTACGGCATTTGCCGCACTGGCTGAGCTCACAAGAATAGATGCCAGACCTTCAGCTTCTTTTTGCAGTGCTTCGTTTTCCGCTGTGTCATATACAAAGAGTGGATTCAGTTCATTTGAACCGTGTGGTTTTATCATTGTGATTTCCTCTGCCTGGGTATATTCCCAGGTAATGATTCAAGTAATAGTTGTAAAGTAGTTTGCCTGGTAGCAGCCTAGCCCTTTTGTTATTACCAGTGCTTGATTTTAATCATGCATGGTTGGGCTTTATTTAGACCATTCTACGCTAAAAAATGTCATACCATCATAAAGGGGATTAGCAGATTAGCTAATTCATATACTTAAGGGGAGGATGAGTTTTTTTTATTAGATAGAGTATTTATAAGAATATACTGAATTTTTAATTTACTGAGGCTATCAAGTTTAGAATTATATTTTTCTAGTTAGATGGCATTTTTAGATGACATGATTGTTTTTCTTGCGCTTTAAAAACGGAAATCATAGCCGAATTGAAGGATAAATGAATCCAGATCTGCCGTTATATCGTCGCTCTGTACCTGACTAATCATTTCGGCACGAGCAGTAAACTCACTATTTTCACCCCTTGGCATGCCGTATTTTAGGCCGTAAGTATTAGTTACAAATTCGCCAAGGCGATAATCGGCACTGGCAAATTCAGGTCGTGCAGCAGTATCCACCAAGCTTGTTGTATAGAAATCAGCGGCGGTTTGCGTGTAGTAACGTAAATGCGGTTGCAGGTAACTACCGTTGCCCAGTTCATAACGGTAATGGAAGTCGATGGTGTGCGAATCTATACCCCAGTCATCGGTATAGTAACGGTAGGAGGCATTAATCACATCTTCCGTTAAGTGGTACACCGTTTTCCAGTAAAAAGTGGTTCTGGAACGCGAATCAGGGCGGTTTTCATATTCATAAGGTAAATCACCCGTTGCAAGTGCAGGTGTTATTAGAACACCACCCCCATCTACTAATGAAATAACTTTATACGGGTCATTCATATAGCCCGATGTAGAGCTCAGGCCTAAATTAAATTGCATTAATGTACGGCGATTAATGACCTGAGTTACACCAAGCATAATGTCGGAGATGGTTTTACTGTCGTCAGCTGCAATTCGATTTGGTTGTTCTCCTGCAACACGCATATTTGCAAACGGTGTTGGAATGCCCCCGGAAGGTGAAATGGTATCTGAGTTGAAACCGACGGATGCGCTATAGGTGGTGTTACGATTATTATAGTCGCGCTGAAAACTGGCGGATAAACCCAGTGAGTTGTAATCGTATTCAGATGATACATTGCCGCCTAAAATCATCCGTGAGTATTCGTCAATAATGGGGGTTTCCCATGAGCCACTAAGGGCAATGCGTGTGTCGCGGAATGTATCATCTAAAGGTATGTCACCAGGATCTGTGGTGTAGCTCTTTTTGCCAGATGGATTGGTGAATGTTTGTAACTGGCTGGAAGCATGTGCGCCATTGGGTGATGCGCCGGTGAGTGAATCAAACACGGCTTTTAAATTTATTTTTTCGCCATCGCCTAAATCTCGAAATCCGCTGATTACAGGTTCTACGGCGGTAACGCGGCTATCATTTTCCTGGTAAATCAAGATAGCCGTGCTTATATCCCAGGCATCGTTCGGAGCGTCGGCTGCATTAGCGCCACCCGCCTGAAGTAGTGCTGCACTGGCAAGGCTTAATTTTGTACGGATGTTTGTTTGCTTTGACATGCTTGTTCCTGACATCGGTAAAGAATAAAAGGTGAGGCCTAGTTACAGCCGCAACCACCGCCACCCACACCCTGACCACCGAGGGAGGCCTCTTTACTGAAATAAATATGTTCATCCAGCGCATTATCTATTTCGCTTGGTACTAATGACATTGAGGGCTTAGCAAGTAAGTCCTTTTCCCAGGGCTGAACCGTTGTGCATGCGCTAAGAGAGATCAGGCAGGCAACAAAAAATAGTTTGTGCATAAAAATCCTTAAGCCAGTATAAATTTGGCTATGAGACCCTGCGCTGTCAGGCAAAGTTCCAATAATAAGTCTGTGAAAGGGGTATTGATCTAACGTGACGATATTAACATTGGAATTAGCGGTATTGATTGTGATTGATTAAATTTTAGTGTGCTTATTATTCCAAACAAATATAGTCGAAAACTGGTTATTAAAGTCGAAAACTGATGGAAGGTGATCGTATTTTGGCATCATATATAGGCTATTTAGAAGGTATTAATAATCGAGCTTATTGACCAAAGCGGGCATTTAGGGGAGCCACTTGAGAGGACTTCTTTCACCGCAAAGCCGACAATATCCGATTCATACGTTAATGGCTTGAAAGACATTAGGCGTCCATGCCTTGCCCTAGTTACAGATTATTTAATGGACTTTGTGTATTCTGTTCTGCCTTGATGATGTGAGTATAAATCATTGTTGTTTGGATATTTTTATGGCCTAGCAGTGTTTGAATCGTCCTTAAATCCGTTCCCTTCTGTAGAAGGTGTGTTGCGAAACAATGCGTAATGTATGAATGCTGGCATGTTTTAAAATAGATGTTTGGCTTAATGCCAGTTTAAATGCCCGTTGAGGTGTGCTTACAGAACAGTGCCATCTAACTTTTTGTCCTGTTTGTGGCCACAACCTTATGACGGTAGACGCAAAAATATACTGCCACGCCAAAGACTGAGCGGCCTTTGGATATTTTTTATAAAGAGCACGAGGTAATGGAACGTATCCTGCTCCTTTTAGGCAATCTACTTTATGTCTTTCTATGACACGAAGAAAATATTTTTGCAGTGGCTTAATAAGTATTTCAGGTAAAATAGTTACCCGATCAACATTCCCTTTGGGGTGCCGGATCGTAATCGTTTTAATATCAAAATCTACATCTTTCATCCTGAGCTGTGTACATTCATTAACTCTCATGCCTGTACCGTAGATAAGTTCTGCCATTAATTTGGTTACTCCCTTCATATGACTAAAGAGAAGTCTAACTTCGTTTTCGCTGAGCACAGTAGGGAGTGTTTGCCTGCGTTTCGCCTTTGCTAAGTTATCCAGCCACTCCGGTTTCAATTCTAGAACGTGTTTATACATAAAGAAGAATATGTATTGCTTACACCAATAGCTATAACTAGAAGTCGTTCGAGGGCTGTAGTGACGTCTGAAACAGGCTAGTTTGATCTGTTCAAGTAGTTTAGGTTTGTTGTTATCTGTAGGGTGTACTCCAACTTGACCCCGTTAATGGAAAAATCATCTCGCTTAGATGTAATTGAGTGGGCGGTCGAGGAGCCTTATGCTTTCTGGTGGGAAACGTTAGATGAAGAGGGCATGGTGTTGGCTGAAAAGTCGAGTGAAGCCGTTAAGTACAAAATAAACAGTGAAGAAACGGTGTTAGTAAAAGAAAACGATATTGGCTGCATGAAGGAATAGGCAGATACCACTCTATTTGTCACTTATTTGTAGTCTATCTGTGATATAACTAAATTAATCACTGTTAACCAACACCCGATCTACCACGTTAATGACATGGCTTAGGGAGCATGATCCCGAACTGATCATATTTATGCTGCCATTAGATTGTAATAGTAGTGACGGAAATGCACTGACTCCCCATGACAAACTTCTTGAAAAATCTTTTTTTGTATCATCAATAGCCTGCTTGCTATTATACTTTTGTTTGAAATCTTCTACATCAATACCGTATTGAGTAACAATAGGCAAAAAGGTTTCAAGCTTAGTGGGGTCAAGTCCATATACAAAAAATGCGATCTGAATGTCTTTAATAAAATTCAATTCTTGATTCGGGCTGTAGTTTCGTAGAATGATAGCTGCACGCGCAGCGGGCTCTGTATCATAAATAAATTGTGGATTATTGACGATATTATTCTTGAAGTCATCACCAAATATTTGCCCAGTATGCTGCGTAACCATAGGCATACCATTGTGTAAATGCGAGACTAATGATTGATCCATTTTACGTGCTCTTACACCGGGCCATAGCCCACCATGTATCGGTGTGAAAGCGATTATGCTTTCATTATAGTGTGTTTTTATTTGTTCAATAACCGGCTGTAGGCCATAACACCATCCACAAAGTGCATCTTGTACGTAAAATATTTCTGCTGATATATTTTTTTCAACGGCCTGTTTCAATGTTCATTCTCCAATATTTTTTGCTTAGATATGTGGGTATCAGAAATACTTTCATGGTTATCTAACAGTATTTCAAGCGTTTCTAATTCAACTAATTCACAATAGTTTGTAATGCAAAGGTTAATCGATTGAATGATTGTTAGTAGTTGATGTTTTTCTATTTCGTCATTTTTTATTTCAAATAATTTTAAACCTGAGGTAAACTGAAATTTTATCTCTGAGAGAAGTTCCTTATCATTATCTTCTATTAATGAGCGGTAAGCGTTCATGGTTTTGTGCCATGATTTATTAACGCTTATTTTGGCTGTATGTATAGTCGAGTTTTTTTTGCGCATGAGTGATGCACTGTTTTTTATAAAATTCTGGCATGACAATATATTTAACGTGTCTGTAGTACTTCTTTTTAGAGGCATATTGTCGGTGAGTAAAGTTTTTAATGCGTCTAATTTTTTTAGCGTTAAGTTAAGGTAGCCGTTTACAAAACGACTATGAGTCTCAAGAAATAATTCTATTTTATAAGGCGTTAAATCAAGGGGTAAATCATCTACAGTGCATGGTTTGCTAAGAAAGCTGTAATCACTCAGCAGTGTGTTTTGCATTTCAATTATAAGATAATGGATGTCAAGCCATTGTTTATAAAGCCTGCCAAGCGAACAGTCTTTAAGCTTTATGTTAATTAAATCACCAATTAAAAATTTCTTTAGTGATGCTGTAATACGAGGATTATCATGGTGTTGAATCCTTTTAAAATCTTCTGTGGCGTCGCGCCCTGTATTATTGATTAATACCACGCTGCCGCCCGGGTGGCTTTCAATAAATTGACTAATGTCATAAATAGAATTTTCCACTATGATCCAGTGGCCATTCTCTTGGTTATTGTGTAATGCGACTTCTGAAGCGTGGTATTGCATGTTTTTATTAATCCTTTAATATTATTATTTTGTTTTAGTCATATTATTATGATGCAAGGCGTTCACGCCTTGTCACTTCTAACTGGTTATCAACCTCTTGCCATGTTTTATCTTCAAATAAGCCTTTAAATCCACCAATGGTGACTGATCTGCCGACTTTAAATGCCATTTGTAAATATCCATATACTTTTCGCTTGTGAACCCCAAGAAACCCGTCATTACCCACATATGAATTAAACATGTCATTATAGGTATCAAGCAAAAGTTTATCTTGTGTGTGTTTTACATAGTCAGGTACGGATACCGCCTCAACAGATTTTAAAAAGTGGCGTAAATTAACGGGGTACCATTGGCGAATTTTAAGGGCTTCTTCACCAAGAATTGATTGGTAATTAATGCGTTGTAAAAACACATCCATTAAATGAAAAAACGGAGATGATGTGCCGCTAGGGCCCTGTACACCATCTTTTAGTGGCACGGCAAAGGGGGCAACCGTTTTCGCCCAAACAATGGGGTCTACATATGTTTTGCTATTGGCCCGGGGATTAATTTTAGACAGTGACGCTTTGGTTATTTTTTTAATGATATCCCTAATGATAAGCAGTTCATTTATGAGCGCTGTATTGTTTTTGTTTATAACGGCTTCCTGGGCTCTAATAACGCACATTACAACAGGTGCTGTTTGAGATAGTATTTCGACTTGTGTTAAATAAAAAACACGCTCTTCCTGGTTGTTTACCGTGGGTACCAGTAAGTCTAAATTTTCTACCCGCATACAGTCTTTAAGCGATGGTTCTCGCAGTTTCCAGTTATAAACTATTAAATCCATATAAGATAAAAAAGGCTCTGGTCTATTAAGCCGCTTGGTGATTTGGTTCCAAGGTTTTTGAATAGAGTCTGGAAGATCAGTTACAGGTTTTTTTTCAACGCGAATATAGGCGTGTGCAAAAATGCTCATTATGGCAGATGCCCTACACAGAAATTCATCATCTAATGACTCACAATCAGCTGATAATATGGGCATATTGTCGAGTGTTTTTCGAAGTGATTGGTTTCGATAATGCAGGGGTATATTAGATGCAACATTATCCCAAGCAATATGTGTATTAGGTAAGGTTTTTAAGGGTTTTTGTGCAGGCATAAAACCATATTCTTCAGAAAGAAAGCCATTGTTTTCATGCCCGTTAAGTGAGTTTATTTGCATTGCACTTAACAATGACTTATGTGATTCAGAAATGTTTTTATTTTTAATGGCAAGTTCAAAGTGGTGAGTTTGGATGTCTGTATTGTTCATTGTTTTGTATTTCCATTAACATGGTTGTCTAAAGGTTCGCCAATAAAATTACGATATGTAATCTCTGTCATCTCAATCTCGTGGGCTTGTATAGGTTTTCTAACCACCATTTCCCATGTGCCATTCGTTAGCACCATCGATTTAACCAGAACCTTTCTTGCCGCACATAATATGCGGATATCTGAATTTCCCGGTTTATAGGTAAACAACAAACTAGTATCAATACCCGGTTCAATATTTGCTAAAGCACGTTGAATGGATAAAATGAAATTCGGGCAGGATTGTCCTCTTACATCTATATATACTTTTTCATTTTGTATTAGAAGCTTAGATTTTACGCTTCTCTGCGGGGGTTTTTTATTGAATGGCCACATCATTGATTCCTGTAGCTACGAAAGTTAAGAAATTTTAGCGTTTCATTTATTAAATGACTTAGTGCGTAAAAGTTACATGTGTTTTATGTTTTCACGCACGGTTTTTAAGCGGGTCTATGTTGGGTTTGCTATGCTTTGCCAGTCTATTGATTTAACCCAATGTTTAAAGTGATCCGGCGTTATGCCAAGTGCTTTTGTTATTTCGCTATTATCGACGTCAAGTCTTTTGGCGCCATCACCGGTAAACCAGGTATATAGTTTTGCAATTTCTGTTCCTACGGGTTCACCAATAGACTCGTTTAAACCAGCTTTAAAATCATTAAGCGCTATAGGGTAGTAGGTAATGGGTTTTGATAAATGATTGGCATATATACCGGCCATGTCTGCACCAGAAAGCGCCTCAGCCCCACCGATTCTATATGAGTTTCCTGCGAGCTCTGGGTGTTCAACAGCAGCGGCAACATATTGCCCCATACTTTCCCAGCTCACCCAAGAAACTTTTTGTTGCTCAGGCAACGGGTAAGCTAATGTGCCATGGTTAACAATAGAGGGTGCAGCCCAAGGGGCTGTCATATTGCCCATATATAAAGTAGGCTGTATTGTAATAACAGGTAAGTCACTGCTGTTTAGTTTTTCAGCAACTTTAAATTTTATATCCAACGCGGCAATGCCTGTTAAAGCGTCTGGAATTGGCCCACTAGCATTGAAAACAAAGCAATTTTACGGCGGCAGACTGAGCTGCTTTTATAATATTATCGGCCCAGTGCATGGCAGCATCTATATCAAAAGCTAATGGAAGCGTTAAAACAACAGCACTACAGTCTTTAGTGGCGTCATCTAAAGCCTTAAGATTTTCATAGTCGGCATAGACAGGCACTGCGCCCATGGCTATAATTTTTTTTGCATTCGACGTAGAGCGTGTTTGCGCTTTAACAATATGACCATTACTGATAAGCGCTTGAGTAATAGCGCTGCCCTGAGCACCAGTACCACCATAGACAAGGACCTGTTTATTTTGCATTATTAACTTCTCCAGATTTGACGGGAGTTGACAAACTATCAGGTCTAGATTTAAATTCAAGTACGGATAAATATGACCTATACGGACATAAAGGTAAATAATATGAATGAACAATCGTCCACAGATTGCCCCGTTGAAACTGCAGTTAATATGATAGGCGGGAAGTGGAAAATTCTTATTATCGCAAGGTTGGCGCATTTTGGAACGCAGCGTTTTGGTCACTTAAACCGAATGATAGCAGATGTCAGTGAGCGAGTTTTAACGCGACAATTACGTGAGCTAGAAAAAGATGGTCTAGTTTGCCGGCAGGTATATGCAGAGGTACCGCCCCGTGTAGAATATAGCTTATCGAAAGACGGAAAAATGTTAATACCAATTCTTGATCTATTAGCAGAGTGGGGCGGTAAGCAAATGGCATCGCAGATAAAAGAGCTATCTAGCGAAACAAAAAATGATGCTGATAATTTAAGCACGCGTCACTGATTGTAAATCATCATGTGTAAATTATAGGTTGTAAATTACACAGTGCAAATGCCAGTTTTGTTCTGTGAAACGCATTAGCTGATATTAATTTTTTGATGTTATATAACCTTAATAAAAATAAAAATAAAAATAAAGAATAACAGTTATCAGCGCATAAAAAATATTGAGATAATAAACACATTACTTTCATTGAACCGGCCCTTTAACGCGCTTTATTTTTTCTCTCATTATGGCTAAAGTAATATTACACATGCGCCAGTAAAGCATCTTCGTGCAGCCGATACACACCTTTACGAATGCGAAACACAAACTTCGTGTGGCTCATGCTTACTTGCCTCGGCTCTATCGTCGCCGCAGGTAAAAAAGACATAACGGGGTTGCCTCGGTTGACAAAAAACATCAGATCATTGTTGATGCACAAGCCTTTGGCGAAGGCCAGGAACACCATACCTTACAACCTGTACTCGAAACCATTAAAGCGCGTTATCAGCGATTAGGTTTTAGTGAAAACATTTGCAGCGATGATATTGTCGTTACCGCCGACACAGGATTTTGTAACGAAGCGAATATGCAGTACCTACAAGAAAACCATATCAACGGTTATATACCGGATAATAAATTTCGAAGTCGAGACCCCAAGTTTACCGAAAAAAAATAAATACGGAAAACGTTCATCAGCCACATCAATAACAAAATCAAACCGCATTATACCGGCCAGTGAATTCACCTTCGACCCAACGACCAAAAGCTGTCACTGTCCAGCCAATAAACGCCTGCTAATCACCAAAGAAGGCATCGATCAAAAAGGTAGCTACAAACTCTTTTTTGAAGGTCGCTTAACAGACTGTCGACAGTGCGCAATCAAACAACATTGCATGGTTAATCCTTCGTCCGCCGACACACGAAAAGGCCATGGGCGACAAGAGTCCTTTATTGTTGAGTCAAAACGAAGGCCGACTATACTGACTGGATGAAACACCGCGTAGATAGCGACAAGGGCAAACAGATTTACAGTCACCGAATGTCCGTGGTAGAACCGGTGTTTGGTAATATTGGGAACAACAAAGGGTTACGACGCTTTAGCCTGCGCGGCAAAGAGAAAGTGCAAGGTCAGTGGAAGCTGTTTTGCATGGTACATAATATTGAGAAGTTAACGAATTACAGTATGATGGCTGCATAAGCGAACTTGAAAAATCTGGTAAATATGTAGCTAAAAGTATTAAGGTATATAGAGTTCCCAGAAAGTATATATCTGAGTGTAAAGAAAATAAAACCTACAATGAATTAAAACGCATCACTATATTATCTTATGAAAAAGAAAAGCTAAACTCTCTTGGATTAAAATTTCATGGTAGCGGTGGAAAATATGCCGAACTTGGGAATCAGGGAGAGTTGCTATTCATTTATCAGCATGACCTTCGATACCTTACTGAAGGCGGAAATTCTATTCGTATAATATCTCCACCCGCTATAACTCCTGGAGATCCAAGTGCATATGCACTTATCCCTGTAGCAATGGTATATGATATTATTCCCATTTAGATTATTAATGATGCTTGCTTTTGCAGGTGGTCATGGATCATGACTACATATATTGGAACCCAAATACATCATATAAAACACTAACAAGCGTTAAATGTCTGCTTTATGATGTGATGATCAGGAACGATCGTCTGCAAATGATGACGGTTTCAACCGGTCAACGCAACACACGCGTTAAATCGTTCTGCTGGTGTTCTAAATTCTAACGTTTTACGTGGACGTTCATTTAACTGTCGAGCTACTGCATTCAACTTGGTTTGAGAGTGTACCGACAAGTCAGTCCCTTTTGGAAAATTTTCAGTATCTTTGTTCTTCACTTTGGCCAGCATGACATAACGTGTATGACGTTCGACCAGTGTTGCTATATAACTGTTATTTGAACCTGCAATAAGATCACCTTCCCAATGACCGGGTACAGCACGATCTTCCACCGAGGCCGGTCGTTCTCTAATCGATACCGCATTAGTAATTTGACCCAGTCCACCCCTTTTTAAACTAGCATGCATAGAGCGACGGATTGCACGTTGGGATCTAAGGTATTGTTGTAGCTCTTTTTTAAGCACGCCCCGTGCTTGTACAAAAAGACTGCGATAAATGGTCTCGTGTGACACGTGATTACTCTCATCGTTTGGATATTCAATTTTAAGCCATCCCGCGATCTGTTCTGGTGCCCAATTTAACTGAAGCTTTGTGGCCACCGTTCGACTCAATGCACGATTACAAGTCAGTTTACAGCGTTGGGGCGATAACTTCGATCCCATGCAGCAAAATCTGCTTGTGCGGCTCGATAACTATCATAACCACCATTACGTTTGATTTCACGACTGATCGTTGAGGGTGAACGATTTAGGTTTTCAGCAATAGATCGAATGGATAAATCAGCCACTATGCCTCTTGAAATTTCTTCTCGCTCAGGAAGGGTAAGGGCTAGTCTTGGTCGCTTACGTATTGGAGGACGGATACCACCTGTGGGTGCTAACATATTAAAAATTGAAGAGGATGGCCGATCAAATAATCGACCAATAGAGTTTAAAGACTCGCCTTTTTGCCAGCGATCCCATATCTCTGCTTTCTGTTCAGGGGTATATTTTATTCGTGTTCTATATGCCATTTACAACACTCCATCTTTGTATTTAAAGATTATAGTGTTGCGTTGACCGGTTGAGACCGCCATTGACAGGAGGCCTACAGCGACACTGCGATGAAGGTCTGCTTTAGTTTTTGACATTAGTACATGTGATAGAAATAGGCATGCTTTGTAAACATGTATAAATTGGTAATATCTAGTTTTCAACTTTATTAACGTCGCGTTAATTACTTATTAAGCAGGTTAGTGAATTGTATAAGAGAGCATTTTCAGTGCATAGTCGTTGAGTTTGAGTGCCAGGCAATATATGCCGTGAGAAAATAACCCAGGCTTTAATCAGCGATTAGCTTATACTTATAAAACAATGACAGAGGTATTTTTAATGTAAGGATTGTCATATTCTGCTTACACCAGTATGGAAAATATTGAGTGATTTGCGCATCTGTAAATACCACGTGCGCGCTAATACAAATGAGTGTTATTTTGTTAGGCAAGAGTCACTGATAGTGACTTGCATGAATGCTATGGTATAAGTGATGTGGCGTAAATATAATCTACAACGTCACTGCTGACTTACATTAAACATTTTTCTGAACAGTATAGCCAGGAACTAAAACATGGAAATCCTTCGCCAGTTTGAATATGGCTTAAGCCCCCTCGCATTATTGTTGCTGGTTATTTATCATTTTTATCTCTATCGAAAAAATCTTAGTCATCCTTTAAACACGTCTCAGGGATTGTCCAGACGCACGCGTGCACTGTGGGTAAAAACAATCATGCAGGGAGGCAAAGATATCCTTGCAATACAAACCCTGCGCAACTGGACCATGGCAGCCACTTTCCTCGCTTCTACGGCAATAATTATAAGTTTAGGTATATTTAATCTGGCATTAACGGCAGATAAACAGGGTGAGCTGTCATTATTAATTGGCCCATTCGCCAATGGCCACCCCGGCTTGTGGTTAGCTAAACTGATTCTATTGGGGGTTAATTTTTTACTTACATTTTTTAACTTCACCCTTGCCGTGCGTTACTATAATCACACGGGTTTTATGATCAACTTACCTGTTGATGCAGATAAAGAAATTCAAGTGGATGATGTGATTAATATTCTTGACCGAGGTGGTTTGCACTATACACTGGGTATGCGTGGCTATTATCTGACGATACCACTGGCTTTATGGTTATTTGGTCCGTTGTGGTTGCTGGTCGGAACACTGTTATTAATAATCATTCTCTACCAACTGGATCGCGGTGTATAAAATTAATATTCGTTAGGCAAAATCAACCTCACGTAGAACAGAATTGTGGAAAAATAAAATGCACGTTGCGCATAGTTGAAAGCTGTATTTTAAGAGCAACAAAAAAATTCATATATAACTTGCGAGAATACATTGATTGATCTTTCTTATAAAATGCAACACGCTTAATGGAATTCACACTGAATAGCACCTATCTTTTGCTCCTGGTGCACAGTGTGCTTGCCATAATAAGTTCAGGTCATGCATTACTCTACAAACGAGATCCACGATCTGCATTAGGCTGGATTGCCGTATGCATTGCTTATCCAATAATTGGTTCATTGCTATATTATATTTTTGGTATTAATCGAGTACACACACGTGCACATCTGCTTAAGGGTGAGCCGCATAAACGACTGAAAACTGGTTATGAAAGATCGGATAATCTCAGTACAGATAATATAAGTCCAAACCATCAGGACGTATACCCGTCTATATTTATTGATAGGCCTATACTGGCAGCATTAGCGCGTTCGTCTGAGGCAGTTACACATCGCCCGCTGGTAGAAAATAATACACTGCAAGCCTTCTATGAGGCTAAAAATGCGTATTCATCCATGCTTGATTGCATCGCACAGGCTCAACATTCTGTGTGTATGACGTCATACATATTCGAGACTAACCACAGTGGCCGGGCATTTATAGATGCTTTATCTGCTGCACAGAAGCGTGGCGTTGATGTACGTGTATTACTGGATGGCGTCGGTGAGTTGTATAGTTTCCCGCAGGCAGGTTATTTGTTAAAAAAGCAGGGTGTGAGGATTGCTCGCTTTCTGCCGCCGAAATTCATTCCTCCATCTATCCACATTAACTTACGCAATCATCGCAAGCTACTGGTTGTGGATGAGTGTATTGGCTTTACGGGTGGTATGAATATAGGTGATCGACACTTACATATAGAAGGTAAACATCACAGCGGTATCTCTGATTTACATTTTCGATTAGAGGGGCCTATCATCAGTCAGCTATTAGCCGTGTTTAATGAAGACTGGTATTTCGTTACTGGTGATGACAATCAGCGCGCTGATAATGCACTTGCTGATCATCACAACGTGGATAGTAGTGAGAAGCGTAATGCCATCTGTCGGGTAGTGACTGACGGGCCTAATGAAGACATCGGTAAACTGCTGATGATTATAACCGGCGCAGTGTCATTAGCTCGTCAACGTGTTTTAATTATGACACCCTATTTTTTACCCTCAGCCACCCTGATAAGTGCTTTGCAGTCAGCTGCTTTGCGTGGTGTGGAGGTGACTATTATTTTACCCGAAAATTCAAACCAGCCACTTGCGCACTGGGCAACGCGTAATATGTTGTGGGAACTGCTGCAATTTGGTGTGCACATTTATTATCAACCGCCACCGTTTGCACATAGTAAACTTATGTTAATTGATGAAGATTATGCTCACATTGGCTCCGCGAATTTAGATCCGCGAAGCTTACGTTTAAATTTTGAGTTAGTGGTAGAGGTATTTGATCAGGGATTTATTTTAGAAATGGCAAAACACTTTGAAAAGATAAAAGGTGTTTCCAGAGAAGAGACATTGGACGGTGTCGACTCACGGTCTTTGTTGGTGCGCATTCGTGATGCGGTTGCCTGGCTATTTTCTCCCTATCTGTAATATTTAGTTGCTCGTTATAATATGACGCGACTATTCTTGCGTAGGCTTGCCAGGTATTTAAATGTAACTTTTAGTTGATTAAAAGAGTCACTAATTTAGGTGCCTGTTTATAATAAAAAACGAATCAATATAAAAATTTAATATAAAAGTAACTTGTTGTCTATAAAGCATACTATTGCGTAATCAGTTTATTCAAAACCAGTAATAACAGGTAGTACAGGAAAATTATGAACGAATCAGTGGCGACTATTGACGGAGTGACGGCGGGCTTGCAGAACATAGCGGCCGAGGTCATAGGATATTTACCCCGAATCGGTGTTGCGTTAATGGTGCTGATTATCGGCTGGGTGCTAGCTCGCGTTATTCGATTATTGGTTGTTCGCACGATTGGCCGGATGGATAAAATGTGGCAAGGCATCATTGCCCGGCGTGGCCTGGAACATTTACAAAGCCGTCAACCACCAACGCGCATTGTGGGTGAACTGGTGTTCTGGCTGGTATTATTAGTGTCTGTTACCTTGGCAACCGAAATACTTGGTCTGGGTATTTTTGGCACATGGTTAAAACAGATATTAACCTATCTGCCATTGGCAGTTGCGGGCCTGTTAATTGTGCTTGTGGGTTTTGTTGTTAGTTCACTGGCACATGATCTGGTTGCCACAACCTGTGCTTCTGCAGGTATTGCCCGCGGCGATCTTTTGGCACGCAGTGCGCAGATTGCTATTTTAATAACGGCGATTATTCTTGGTATTGATCAGATAGGAATCGACATTATGTTCCTGTCGATTGTTTCAGGAATTATTCTGGCGAGTATGTTGGGGGGCATCGCACTTGGTTTTGGTTTGGGCGTGCGTACACATGTCAGCAATATAGTTGCCGCAAATCAATTGCGTCAAATCTATCAGGTGGATGACCGCGTTCGCATTGGCGACATTGAAGGTAAAATCATTGATATTAGAGCCGCCCGAGTAATAATAGAATCTGCGGAAGGTAGTGTAGATGTGCCCGCTAAATTATTTGATGAGCAGGTAACGGTAATTCTCGAGAAGGGAAGCTGAGTTGAATTTAGATCATCCACTGAGCAGTGAATTTCTAACCGAGTTTCCAGAGGACGCTGCGCGTATACTCGAACAAATTTCAGTGGAGCATGTGGCGGCACTTTTTGAAACCATGCCAGAGCAAATGTCTTTAGTCATCTCTGCCATGTTGCCCGGCAGAGTAGCGGCGTGCATGGAACAAGTACCTGATGTGTTAGCGGCAAAGTTGTTCACTGCAATTCCGGCTTCTTCGGCTGCGCGAGTTTACAGGCTTATGTCGCAAGTAAAGCAACAAGCCGTGTCTTTGAATTTATCCACTCAAGTTGCAAATAAAATCCAGCGTTTTATGGATTTTTCACTAGCATCAGCAGGTGCAATATTGAATTCAAGGGTCGAAATGCTAGCGCAAAGTTTGACTGTTGCAGAAGCAATTCGTCATTTAGAACACCCGCGTCATATTGTCAGTGGCGATATTTATATTGTCGATGAATTACATAAGCTGGTGGGTAGCATAAGCCCCGGCGTTTTGCTTATCGCGAATCATCACTCTCGGTTGAAAGAAATAATGAATCGCAAAACTCAGTCGATTTCAGTGCATGCAATGAAGGACGCATTAATGACGCACCCTGCCTGGAACAAGCGTCTGCGTTTACCGGTTGTGGATCGTGATAATACGCTGTTGGGTGAACTTGAGTACAGTACGTTAAAACAATCATTGGGTGAAATTAAAAGCCTGAGTGATTCTGATCCGATCGACACCGCGTTATCTTTGTTTAGTCTTTTCTGGTTCAGTATCGGTCAGTTACTTGATAGCTTGTTGAGTATTGCAGATACGAAAAAAGGAGATGAAAAGTGAGTGCTGATGCGATGCACGCAATTAATGCACTAAATCTGGCTTTTTTACGCCTGCATCCTTTGGCGGCCAGGAAAGCGGTTAATAAGCTGTCGATAGATGAATTACTTGAGTTAATACAAAACCTGGATGCGACTGAAGTGATTAGTTTATGGAATGGTTTAATGCATGACGTCGCCATGCTTATACTGCAAAAATTACCGCAAGATACAGCTAAATTAATATTACAGCGAGCCGACCCGGTTACCCTGTCTCGTGTGTTAGTTAGGTTACCAGTTGAGCAGCGTTTACAGATGCTGCAGTTTGTTGACACCGCCCGGCAGCGTGAATTAAATACGCTGGTGCAGTATCCAGAAAACAGTGCAGGCTCCTTGATGGATCCGCGGTTTTTATCGCTGGATGAAAATCTCACGGTAAGAGATGTACTGCAGCGCATTCGTAAATATAAACCCCATTTCACACGCCAGCTTTACCTGATTGATGCGGAAGGTAAGTTACAATCGATGATTGAAATGCACCGACTGGCACAAGCCGAGTCAACAGATATTTTATCCACATTTATTCAACCCGTAGACAGTGTAGTGCTCGAAACGGCGACAAAAGAAGAGGTGGTCGATCAGCTTGAAACGCACCATGTAACGGATCTTCCGGTGGTAGATATTGCAGGTCGTCTGGTAGGTATTATTCGTTATGACGCACTGGTGGATGCGGTGCGTGATGACAGCAGTGCCGATGTTCAGGCGATGGTGGGTGCCAGCCGTGACGAGCGAGCACTGTCTCGAGTTGGTTTTGTGGTGAGTAAGCGTTTGCCCTGGTTATCTATTAATTTACTAACGGCTTTTCTGGCTGCATCAGTTGTAGGCTTATTTGAAAACACAATTGCACAGTTTACGGCGCTGGCGGTTTTATTGCCGGTGGTCGCAGGGCAATCGGGTAATACCGGAGCACAGGCACTCGCCGTTACAATGCGTGGCCTGGCATTGCATGAAATTGGCACCAGTCAATGGTTGCGCGTGGCACGTAAAGAAGTCGGTGCGGGCTTTATTAATGGCGTGGCTATAGCCTTGTTAACGGCGCTCGGTGTGTTCTTCTGGAGTGGCTCCAGCGGGCTGGCGCTGGTGATTGCAATTTCTATGGTTATTGCAATGGTTGCAGCGGCTTTTTCCGGGGTAATAATTCCCGTCGTGCTGTCGTCACTCGGGCAGGATCCTGCTCAGTCTTCATCAATTATTTTAACAACGGTTACGGATGTCGTTGGCTTTTTTGCGTTTCTTGGTATTGCTACATTGCTGTCCGGAATGTTGTAAAAAAAGAAAAGTTTATTAAGCAATAAAGTGATAGAACAATATTCATTTTTCAGTGCACATGCAATTAGTCATATGTCCTGGCTAATCCGCAAGCGGATGGTTTTTAATTTTATATGAGTATAATTTGTAATGATAAAAAGTAGAAAAAATATTCTTATTTACACAGGTATTGTCTTAGCGGTATCTGTTGCCTACTTTATTTACGCTTATGTCGTGTATCCACCTGTGGCTGAACGTGACACATTTTTAAGTGAAGTTGGTGAAGGATTTGGCGAGATTGGGTTATGGGTATTACTGTTTATTTATGCACGAACAGTATTGAAATTGCTGCTGGGAAAAGGCAAGTTTGCCAAACGTCTGTTACCCGATTACACGCCTCCTGTTAATGCATCTGTTTTTCAGCAACTGCTTGTGTTTTTAGACAAAACACATATCTATGTAGGCATAGTTGCGGTCGCGGTTATTCTATTGCATATTGCGTTAATGGGCGTGCCAATGGAGATACTGTTTTTTCCGGCAGTTCTCGCACTGGTTATATGGCAGGGTCTGTTTGGCTTGTTCCTTACCTGGAAATACTCACCAAAGGAACTCAAAAAACTTTCATATCTTGTTCATGCGCAGTTTCTAACCGGAATTATGTTAGGGGTATTTTCTTATTTCGGTCATTTGTTAATTGATTGAATATATGGGGTTGATTATTTTAAAACAGTCCCTATCTATTCATTAACTATTTTTATACCCCGATTTAACTTTAGGAAAACTTATTATGTTTGAACCAATTAGCATTCCATTTGGCTCCGTGATGTTATACAACCTCGTTAAATTAAAAGACGGCGTGTCTGTAGAAGATGTAGAGCTTGCGCTTGGTGAAATGTGCAATGTCGTTAAAAATACCTATGGCGATGATAAAGGTGGCTTTATCGGTGGTCAGGTTTTTGAAAATTCAGGATTCGTTTCTGAGCAGGGTTCGTTTGATGCAAGCAAGGAAGTTAAACACGACCTTGTTATCATTACATACTGGGCTTCATTTGAGCAGCATGAAAAATCGCATGCTGATAGCGTGTTCAAAGCAAAATTTGATCAGGTTGCAGAGTTTTGTTCTGAAACACATGAAATTGGTTATAAAATGCTATGGCAGGGTGTGCCTGAATAAGCATCTTCACTTAACTGTTTAGTTATGTTTTTTTTAATTGTAACTATATAAGACGGCCATCTTTTTTAAGTAAGTGTTTTATGTAAGTACGATGGGTCTTCGCCACTTAGGTTATTTGTGTTACTCAACGAGTAGTTTAATATGCCAGAGTGGCGATGCTCTGATCATTACTCATATCGCTATTGCAGTATGAAACATCAGACAGCATAATGATGTTATGTATGTGATGGTGAAAAATAAGTTGAATGTGGTGCAAATAATACACCAGGCATTATACTGTTTCATTTTTGCTATTTGTCTTTATTCCTCTCAAGCTTATTCCGCTTCAAGTTATTCAACCAGCATATATACAAATTCAGAGAAATCAGTGGCTAATGCCGTTATTCTGATGTATCACAATGTTTCTGATGATACTCCGCCAAGTACTAGCGTAACACCTGAAACCTTTAAAAAACACATGCAGTATCTTGCCGACAACGGTTTTCATATATGGTCTTTATCCAGTGTGTTAACACATTTGAAAAATGCAAAGCCTATACCAGAAAAAACAGTCATTATTACGTTTGATGATGCCTATGAGTCGGTTTACAGTCAGGCGTTTCCTGTATTAAAAGAAAAATCCTGGCCGTTTACAGTTTTTGTAACAACTCACTATATTGATGAAGCCTATACAAACTTTATGAGTTGGCAGCAATTGCGTGAGGTGCAAAAATTTGGCGCAGAAATTGGTAATCATAGTCGTACGCATGCGCATTTAATTCGAAAACGAATAGATGAAAGTAAGCAGCAATGGCGTTCACGTGTCATAGGTGACATCACTCAGGCGCAATCCATTCTGCAAGAAAAAACTGGCAAGCCGATTCGTGTGTTTGCGTATCCCTATGGGGAGTATTCTAAAGACCTCAAAAAAGTTTTACGCGAACTCGATTATGTGGCGCTTGGTCAGCACTCGGGGGCACTGAGTTATATATCTGATTTACAGGCAATTCCTCGTTTTCCAATGGCAACCGGGTTTGATGAGATGCCTGAGTATGCACTTAAGGTGCTGACAAAAGATCTGCCTGTAACTGTTTTGTCTCCTGATGATGGCGTGCTTACTAAAGCTAACAAAATACCCGAGGTAAAGTTTAGGCTAGAAGCAGGCGATTATAAAAAATCGAACCTTGCCTGTTATGCCTCAGGGCAGGGGAGAATACAGCTTGAGTGGTTAGATAAAGATAAGGACATAGTTAATGTTAAAGCGAATGATTTTTTAAAACCAGGAAGAACAAAATACAACTGTACTGCACCCTCCAAAAGTGAAGCTAATGTTTTTTACTGGCATAGCTTTTTATGGATGAAACCTGAAGCTGATGGCAGTTGGTATAAAGAATAAAAACTTTTGTGTTTAGTTTGCTTGGCAAATAATTTTTAGCGCAAAACTTAAAACCATTTTTTGCGCTTGAAGTAAATCAGCATAGCGCCGAAAATACCAATCATCAGTAACCATACCAGTGGGTAACCATAATGCCAGTGTAATTCCGGCATTGCCCATGGGCTCTCACTGTTACTGAAGTTCATGCCGTATACGCCAACAATAAATGTGAGTGGAATAAAAATGGTTGCGATAATGGTCAGTACGCGCATGATTTCGTTGAGTCGATAGCTAACACTGGATAAATATACATCCATTAATCCGGTCACCATATCCCGATAAGATTCAATTAGATCCATAATCTGAATGGTGTGATCGTAACAATCGCGATAATAAACCTGGCTTTCTTCGTGAATAATACCTGTGTCATCGCGTATCAGGCTATTCAGTACTTCGCGTTGCGGCCACAGCATACGTCGTACAATAAGCAGGGTACGTTTGAGATGATGCAATTCACTCAATGAATTCTTGTTGGGAGTATCCAGCAGTTCTTCTTCAAGGTGTTCTATTTCATCACCGAGTAATTCAAGCAGCGGGAAACCTTCATCTATCACCAGATCTATTAGTGCATAAAGGAGGTAGTCGGCACCGCGCTGGCGAATACGCCCGACGTGGTCGCGCAGGCGCTGTCGGATGGGTTCAAATGGATCAAGTTTACCGGGGTGAAAGCTGATCACAAAATTATGCCCAATGAATAAACTTAGCTGTGCCATTTGCAGCTTTCTACTTTCCGAGTCCATAACAGGATGCGACATTACTACGAATAGCTGATCTTTGTAGTCATCCACCTTGGGGCGTTGCCCGGTGTTAATTACATCTTCAAGTGCAAGGTGGTGTAAGCCAAATAGCTTACCTAATTGGCGCATGGTATCCGGCTCTGCCTCACCCTGTACATGTATCCAGGTAAGAGTTTCGCGTTGCAGATAAAGCCTGCATTCCTCTGGTGAGGTAAGTTCCTGTTCAGTAAATTCAGTGTCTGTATAATCAGTTAGAATAATTTTGAATGTGGCATTTCGTGTTTTCTCATCCTGATGTAAAGTACCTGGCGAAGTGCCGGGTGGATGGTAACGTTTCATGTGATAGGCCATTCTTAATTCCTTGCTGATTGATTATCAGATAGTACGCTTTCGTTGATGCTAGTTTATGTTTTTTAAATAATATTATTAACCACCCAGTATAGGAAATAACTGTTTTAGTCCATTCGCCATAATTTCTACGGCAATGGCGGCCAATATCAAGCCGAAGAGACGATTGATAATGTTAAGGCCGATCTGTCCTAATACGGCGCCTATTTTTGACGCCGCGCGAAGTACAATCCACAGTAACAGGCAAACCAGTACAATGCCGGTCACTACGAACACGGTTTGGTACTCAGTTCCTGGTCGATGCATTTGTATAATAACGGTGCTAATAGAACCGGGGCCAGCCAGAAGTGGAATCGCTAAAGGCACAATAGCTACCGCATTTTTATCAATCGCTTCGGCTTCCTCGACAGGCGTTGTTTTTACCGCACCTGTTTCACCGTGCAACATAGATAAAGCCATAATAAGCAGTACGATGCCGCCACCCACACGGAATGAAGCAAGGCTGGTACCCATGCCGTGCAGCAGTGCTTCACCAGTTAATGCCGTAATTACAAGAACAACCAATACCGTGATTGAGCTGGCATTAGCAACGCGGCCACGTTCTCTGGCAGTGTAGCCTTTGGTGAGTACCAGAAATATCGGAATAGCGGCGAATGGGTCAAGAATAACAAATAACGCGATAAAAAAACGGCTGTATTCGGTCCAGTATTCAATCATTGTAATTTCAATTCTTATGCGATTTTGAGCGTCAGTAAAGTATATTCTATCAGGCAGTTATTTATTGTAATTAAAAATAAATTCATTTAATTATATAAATTAACCTGTCATATTTTTTCGGGCCTTTGTGTATCGGTGAAAGAGCAGTTGTTATTTAATTGCCATCATGTATTTGGATACCTTAATTTATTATAAGTTTATGGTTTATATATTCCGTGATTTCGGATAATAAGTGCTTATTTGTTGTTATCATACAGGCATATAAAATGCCTGTGTTTTACATATATCATACGTTTTTCATATGCCTTTATACATATAATTGCTGTAAGCTGATTTTTACTTAATTAAGGGGTTAAATATAATGCATGCACTGTCGGTAGATGTGTTTGTATGGCTGGGTATTGCTTTCTGTATAAGTCAGTCAGCGATGTTTTCAGGATTGAATCTGGCCCTGTTAGGTATTAGTCGCCTGCGTCTTGAAGTAGAAGCTACGGCAGGTAATCCGGGGGCAATTAAGATTCTTGCATTACGTAAAGATTTTAATTTTCTATTGACTACCATACTTTGGGGAAATGTAGGCATTAATGTCCTACTGACCATTTTATCCCAATCCGTTATGACAGGACTGGTGGCTTTTTTATTCTCTACATTTCTCATTACCTTTGGTGGTGAAATATTACCTCAGGCCTATTTTTCACGGCATGCCATGCGTATGGGGTCACTCTTGTCCCCCGTGTTAAAAATCTATCAGATTCTACTTTATCCTGTCGCTAAACCATCGGCGATAATACTTGATTTATGGTTAGGCAAAGAGGGAATTCAGTATTTCAAAGAGAGCGATTTACACACGGTTATTCGTAAACATATTGAATCCGGACAATCTGATGTGAGTCATATGGAAGGTATTGGTGCGATAAATTTTCTGGCTTTGGATGACATTGCTGTCATACATGAGGGAGAACCCGTAGATCCACAGAGTATTATCCGTCTGTCTATGAATGGCGGTAAGCCAGAATTTCCGGCGTTTCAGCGTAATGCTGAGGATTCTTTTTTGCGAGATGTAAACCGTTCAGGTAAAAAATGGATAATCATTGTTGATGAACATGATCAACCCAGTATGGTAATGAATGCCAATAAATTCTTACGCGATGCCATTATGGGGTCAGGCGTGATGAACCCGTATGAATACTGTCATCGTCCTATTCTCGTTACTGATTCCAATACGCAGTTAGGTAAAGTTATTTCAGTTTTAAAAGTAAAACCAAAAACTGATCTGGACGATGTGGTAGATGATGATCTTATTCTTATGTGGTCGGATCAAAAACGAATTATTACAGGCGCTGATATTCTGGGCCGGTTATTACGAGGCATCACACTCAGAGAAATAGTGGATATTCCAGTTTGAATTATATTGTAAGTTCTGCGACTAAATCGATTATTGCCTTATAAAAATATATATCGACAAGTAGTATGTGTTATCAGCGATAAGTTTAATTATAGAGGGTGTGCTTCCTGATGAATAAAAATAATATCATAAGTAAGTTCCACATATTTGTTGGCATAATTAGTTTGTTTTTAATTGTAACCTTTACGCTGCAAAACTCAGAGGTGGTTAGCCTTAATTTCCTCTTCTGGAAACTAGAAATGTCGCGTGTTGTACTGATTTTAATGGTGTTGCTTATTGGCTTTTTATTAGGCTACATTTTACGTAGCCTGCAGAAAAGATAGGCTGTTTAGCCTTTGTCTTTTTGTCGCCAGCGGAAAAATAATTTCTCAAGCTCGACCAATACCAGCACACTTGATGTAACAAGAATTATACTGCCCCATGTCTCCAGTGGTAAACCAACCGTATTAAAGAGCTTTTGCATTGGCGACAGATAGGTGAAGGCCATCTGAAAAATAATAAGCAGTCCTATAGATATTAAAACATAGCGGTTACCCGTTAGCCCTTGCCAGCTTATTGAAGGGGCTAGTAAATAACGTGAGCTGAACAGGTAAAATATTTCAAAGAAGACCAGGGTGTTCACAGCAACTGTGCGCGAAAATTCAATAGACATACCTGCTTCGCGGTACCACACAAATATACCAAAGGTACCAATAACCAGAATGATCGAAACAAAAACCACGCGCCAGATTAGAAAACGCGATAAAATAGGTTCTTTAGGATCTCTCGGTGGGCGTTGCATGACGTTTTTTTCAGACGGTTCAAAAGCTAGTGAAAGCGCCAGGGTTACAGCCGTTATCATATTTATCCAGAGTATCTGTACTGGAGTAATAGGCAGAGAACGACCTAAAAGAATGGCTGCAATAATGATAAATGCCTCACCGCCATTGGTGGGCAAAATAAACATTATAGTTTTTTTCAAATTATCATAAACGGTTCGTCCCTGTTTAATTGCCTGTGCAATGGATGCAAAGTTATCATCGGCCAAGACCATTTCTGCGGCCTCTTTTGCCACTTCTGTACCTTTTAATCCCATGGCTACACCTACATCGGCTCGCTTTAGCGCGGGGGCGTCATTAACGCCATCGCCTGTCATGGAAACCACTTCGCCACTGGCCTGAAGTACTTCAACCAGCCTTAATTTTTGTTCGGGACTGGTGCGGGCAAACACATCGGTATGCTTAATCGCTTCACGTAATTGAATGTCGTCGTAGGTATCTAACTCTGTTCCACGTATAAATGTTTTTCCATCACCTATGCCCATTTGCAGGCCAATGGCGCTGGCAGTAACGGCATGATCACCGGTAATCATTTTTACCCGAATACCGGCTGACTGGCAGGTTTTTATCGCCGTAATTGCCTCTGTACGAGGAGGATCAATGATGCCAAAAATACCTAATAAAATAAGTTCATCCTCGACATTGGCGAAGGTAAGCTCATGGTGATTATTGTGTGATGGCTTCATGGCAATTGCGATCAGTCTTTGGCCACGCGATGCCATTTTTTCTATAGCTGATTCCCAGTAAGGGAGATCAAGTGGTTTATCTTCACCATCTTCCATGCGTTGTAATGTACAGATCTCGAGTAATTTTTCTGGCGCACCCTTTAAATAAATAAAGCGGTTCTCTGCATGGTCATGGTGCAGGGTCGCCATAAAGCGATGCTGCGATTCAAATGGAATAACATCGACACGAGGGAATTGTTCATGCTGAAATGCGGCATTGAATCCGGCTTTTAAGCCAGCGGTAATTAAAGCCCCCTCCGTTGGGTCACCGTGTAATATCCAGTGATCACCGGTTTCAGTAATGGATGCATCGTTACATAAAAGTGCGGCACGGGTTATGTGCTGTAATAAAAAATTGTTCTCAATATTAACGGGTAAGTTATTTAAACTAAACTCGCCATGAGGCTGGTAACCAACGCCACTGACTTCAATGTAACCCATAGTGGATGCAATGCTTTGCACCGTCATTTCATTTTTGGTTAGCGTACCGGTTTTATCCGAACAAATAACCGTGATAGAGCCTAAGGTTTCTACAGCGGGTAAGCGCCGAATAATGGCATTCGATTTGGCCATACGTTGAACACCTATAGCCAGAGTGATGGTCATAATGGCAGGCAAGCCTTCAGGAATAGCAGCAACGGTCAGGCCCACGGCAGCGAGGAACATTTCATTTAATGAATAGCCCTGAATAAATACACCGTAGAGTAAAGTGAGTGCAGCGAGGATACCAATGGCCAGCGTTAGGCGCTTTGCGAACTCACCAATTTGGCGAATTAATGGAGTAGTGAGTGTTTGTACTGTTTGCAGTAAGGTGCTGATGCGACCTATTTCAGTTGCATCACCGGTTGCGACAACGATGCCATGCCCCTGACCATAGGCGACCAGTGTGCCGGAATAGGCCATACCTTTGCGGTCGCCAATACTGGCATTTTCAGCAGTAACCAGTGTGTTTTTTTCATTCGGTACCGACTCACCGGTGAGCATGGCTTCATCTATACGCAGCTCTTTTGTTTTGAACAGACGAATATCGGCGGGTACTTTGTCGCCTGACTGTAAAAACAAAATATCACCCGGTACCAGTTGCTCAGCCGGTACGGTGATAAGTTTTCCATCGCGTTTTACCGAGGCATTTTGAGACAACATGTTGCGAATAGCATCCAGTGCTTTCTCTGCCTTGCCTTCCTGGATGAAGCCTATAAAGGCATTAATAATCACAACACCAAATATAACCCCGCTATCAACCCAATGCCCTAACAAGGCGGTTATAAGGCCTGATATTATCAGTACATAAATTAAAACATTATGAAACTGCAACAGAAATCGTTGCAGTGGACCGTTTTTAGTTGGCGGACGAAGTCTGTTAGGACCGTGTTTAATTAGCCGGGCATTATATTCAGCGTTTGTTAAGCCATCTTCACTGGTTTGAATTTTTTCAAAAACAGCCTTTGTGTCAACAGAGTGCCAGTTGGGTGACGCTTCAGTAGAATGATGTGCCATTGTATTATTCGCTGTCAGTTAAAGAAGATTATTTGCTTATAGGCAGAGCTAATTCGTAATAAGACCACTATCAATAATAATACGCTAAGTGCATAAATTGTTTCGTTGTTGAGGGCATGTTTAAACGCTTACAATCGTCGAATTACTTGGTATATTGAATTGTGAAGCTAATACCAGTCTATTTCCAGTGTTTAATTTACTGAGGCTGTAATATATTCTACTTGCGTGCTGGCCTGTTGAAATGTAGTCGTCATCGATTAGGGACTGCACCATGGGTGCAATCTACGACTACAGTGAGAATGCCTGTAAGTCGTGCCATGGGTAATCAGTTAATAGCGTTCAGTGTGGCAAACAATATGTTGTGATTCAGCCACATTTGTCTCTTTAAGATGTATGTTCTACTCAATATGTATAATATGAATAAATTTTGTTGTTATAAGGAGTGTTTTCTTTGCTGGATTTAATGCTGGTTTATCTACCGGCGATACTGGCCTTCTTTGGGTCAATTGTCGTTCTATGGCTAATACACTGGTTGTTACTGGGGCGTCATGAAAGCCTCGGAGCACAGGCAAGATTGCCCAGACAATTGTCATTATTTGCACTAACTAACATGGCATTATTGTTGGTCATTGTGCTATTCCCAATGACAGATTCAACCAGAGGTCAGATCATTACATTACTCGGAATTGTCATCACTGGTGTGATTGCATTGTCGTCCACTTCATTTGTAGCCAATGTAATGGCTGGACTAATGTTGCAGGTGGTTAAAAGTTTTAACCCGGGTGATTTTATACGCGTAGGAACATATTTTGGCCGCGTAACCGAACGCGGTTTATTTCATGTTGAAATACAGACTGAGGATCGTGATCTTGCCACCTTACCCAATTTGCATTTGGCAACTAACCCGGTAACGGTGGTACACAAAACAGGTACTATTATTTCTACAGAGTTATCACTCGGTTATGATATTTCACACGAATTGATTGAGGATTTATTAAAAGAGGCCGCTAAGCAAGCTGAACTACAGGACCCGTTTGTATTGTTTATTTCACTGGATGATTTTTCTATTGTATACCGTATTTCCGGTTCGCTTTTAGAGGTTAAAAACCTAATTACAGCTAAATCGAATTTAAAGAAATGCGTATTGGATGTGTTGCATGCAAATAATGTTGAAATTGTTTCGCCGCATTTTATGAATCAACGACAGATGCCTCAGGGAAGTAAATCTATACCTGAAGAATTACATATTCCTGAAGAAAAACCCTCGGTGATAGAGACCAAGCCAGAAGATATTATTTTTGATAAAGCCGAGGTGGCGGCTGCGTCTGAAGTGTTACGCACAGAACTAGATCAACTTGCTGAAAAATCTCAGGTCTTAACCAAGAGTAAAAAAGGTCTTAGCAAAGAAGAGCAGGAAGGTATTGATTTGCAGATCCAGACGATTGAGGAAAAAAAGCATCTGCTCAGCAACCAGCTTGAGAAAAAAGTGGATAGTGACGATTAGTGTATAAACTTTCATTTTATTGGTTGGTTGTTTTTTTTCACTGATATAGATGCTATATATTCTATTGTTTCTTGAGCTTGATCAAGCTTCACTATAGTTAGAAATTATGTACTATCAGACTATGCGTATAATATGAAGTATCTGAAGTTCGTTTATTCAACGGGCAAATAATAACCCAACACGTTGAGAGAGTATAATGGCTAATCTAACATTTTATGGTGCAATAGAAGGCGTAACGGGTTCTGCGTATTTATTAGAAACTGGCGCCTCCACAATTCTGTTAGATTGTGGTTTATTTCAGGGCAGACGTGAAGAAGAGAAGGCAAATAAAGAACCGTTTCCATTTGATGTGAATAAGCTGGATGCCGTTATTTTATCACATGCCCATCTGGATCACTCTGGGCGTATACCAAAGCTGGTAGCTGAAGGTTACAGTGGTTCGCTGTATATGACATTACCTACCTGCGAATTATTAGAAATAATGCTTAAAGATGCAGCGTCTTTGCAAGAGCGCGATGCCGAATGGGAAAATAAACGCAGACGCCGATCCGGTAAATCTGAAATTGAACCGCTTTACACAATTGATGATGTGGAAGATGCACTGAAGCTGTGTGAAGGTGTTCGTTATGGTCGCCGTCATGCGGTCGTCAGCGGAGTTGAAGTGTGTTTTCGAGATGCAGGACATATTTTAGGCTCTGCTATTGTAGAAATTTTTATTACAGAAGATGGTGTTGAAAAGAAATTAGTATTCTCCGGAGATTTGGGTAACAGCAGTGCGGCCTTATTACGTAATCCTGAAATAGTTGAAGACGCCGATGTGTTGTTAATGGAATCAACTTATGGTGATCGCAATCACCGCCCTATGGATGAAACATTAGAAGAGTTTGAAAATATAATTATCGAAGCGTCTGAGAATGGCGGTAATATTATGATTCCTTCATTTGCCGTTGGCCGTACGCAGGAAATTATCTTTCGCCTCGGTGAGCTGTATCAAAAAGGTAAAATCAGGCAGCAGGCAATCTATCTCGACAGCCCGATGGCTATTGCAGTAACCGAAGTTTATCACCGTTACCAGAACGTATTTAACAGTGAAGATTCAGAGACTATTCATAATGGTAAGGCCACAGGTAGTTTGCATTCCTTTTTACCTATATTGCGTTATTCAACATCGACTGCTGAATCTATGGCGCTTAATAAAATTGAAGCGGGTTGTATTATTATTGCCGGTAGTGGTATGTGTACTGGCGGCCGCATACGTCATCATTTTAAGCATAATATATGGAGGCGTAATGCACATGTCATTATTGTTGGCTACCAGGCAATCGGTACACCGGGACGCGCATTGGTCGATGGTGCAAGTACTTTCCGTATCGGCGGAGATGAAATTGCAGTTAAAGCGCAAATTCATACGCTGGGTGGTTTTTCTGCACACGCAAGTCAGTCTCAGTTAGTTGACTGGTTGCAGCATTTTAAGAAACCACATCCAAAACTTTTTCTGGTACATGGCGAAGCTGAAGCAAAGAAAACATTAAAAGAACATCTGTCACATGAAGGCTGGTCTTCAACCATACCGGAATATGCACAACGTATTACATTCTAATTAGTCCCCATAAACTATTGAGCATAATAAATGGATAAACCCAAACTGCCGGAAAATAAATTTCCTACTGCCAAGGATGACCTGGGTGCATCCAGGCTAAAAGCTGACACACCTCAAACTCGCTCACATTCATATCGCCTGGCCTACAACGACAAAGAATTTTTACTGCGCGATGAACTACGACCTGTACGTTTACAATTAGAATTGCTCAAGCCCGATCTAATTCAAGAAGAGCTGGGGATTAATTCAACCGTGGTGATTTTTGGTAGTGCACGCATTCCAGAAAAAACCACAGCAAAGGAAAATTTACAAACAGCACAAGCATTGTTAAATAAAAATCCGCATGATGTTAAATTAAATCGTAACGTAGCCATAGCCAGGCGTGTTCTTAAAAATACGCGTTATTACGATGAGGCACGAGAACTGGCTCGCTTAATAACGGAAAACTCACAACAAAGTAGTAAAAGCGAATTGGTGGTTATTACCGGTGGTGGCCCCGGTATTATGGAAGCGGCAAATCGTGGTGCTAGCGATGCGGGTGGGAAAAGCATTGGCCTGAATATTGTGCTGCCGTATGAACAACGACCTAATCCGTATATCACACCAGAGCTGTGTTTTCAGTTCCATTATTTCGCCATACGAAAAATGCATTTTTTAAAGCGTGCACGCGCACTGGTTGCATGCCCTGGTGGCTTCGGCACAATAGATGAATTATTTGAAACCTTAACATTGATTCAAACACACAAAATAAAACCAGTACCTATTTTATTATTAGGTAGTGACTATTGGAAACGAGCTATAAACTTTGATGTCTTTGTGGAAGAGGGCACGATTCATGAGGATGATTTAAAGCTGTTTGAATTTGTAGAGTCAGCAGAAGAGGCATGGCAGGTAATTAAAACTTATTACGAATTAGAATAGAAAATTATCTGTTAACCTTGATTACAAGCTGATTATTATAGATAAAAATGACTTTGGTTTAATTTTATCAAGCGTTTTTATTTTAATTTTTATAGGCCAGGGTGTTGGAATATTTATTTGCTTAGATGTTTCGTGCGCATTAATACTGCAAAGTATGCATGATGTTTTTTAGCTGGGCCAGATGATGGGTCAATGGATTACTTCCCTGTAAGTCATTGAAACATTTAGGTATTTGGCAGAGAGGATGGGATTCGAACCCACGATACCTTGCGGTATACACGCTTTCCAGGCGAGCGCCTTCAACCACTCGGCCACCTCTCTAGAGATCCTTAAAAAACAAATGCTTAGGCCATATTGTGGCATTGATAGATGCTTTAAAGGAGGGGAAGATTATCTTAGACTGCTTAGCAGGTCAATATATTCACTGGCGTGGACATTTAAGGGCAGCAATAAATATATCGGTAGTCTATATCTTGAGTAGCATGTATTTTAAATGAAGCTAAAGGTTTTAAGCCGTCAACTTTAAGGTGTTGGGGGTTGCAAATGCATGATGCGGATAATGAATTAGATGTTAGTGGTATGAGTTGTTTAATATTATTTTGTAAAGATTAAGTGGGCCCGATGATTTTTAGTAGAGGAATATTTAAATAATCCTGGCTATGACGTGCATTCGACAGCCGTCAATTAGGCAGTTATTACTAACCGATTATGCAGCTTAATAAAACATGAATCTAAATACGCATGAAGAAACAGTAGAGGTGATTTTATACAAATCATACAGCCAATCTATATTGGCTCAAAGAATACGGCGTGTGCTGGATTTATGAAAATATTACTAGTAGATGATACAAAAACAGAGCGGCTCATTATCTCTGTCTATTTGGAAAAACTGGGTCATAGCGTTTTTTGCGCTGAAAATGGACATCAAGCCATAGAGTTATTTAAATCTAGTAATCCAGACCTGGTGTTAATGGATGTCATGATGCCTGAGATGGATGGGCATGAAGCCGCAAGGCGATTACGTAAAGATGAAAGCGACTGGGTGCCTATTATCTTTTTAAGTGGCCGTGTAGCTGCAAAAGATATTGTCGCGGGTATAGAGGCGGGAGGGGATGACTACCTCACTAAACCCGTCGACTTTACGGTGTTAGGTGCAAAAATGACGGCCTTAGAGCGTATAGCTAAAATGCGTCAAAAATTACTCGAGGTGTCCAGTGAGTTAGAGCACGCCAACGCGGAGCTAAAGAAAATAGTCAATATTGATGGTTTGACAGGCCTGGCAAATCGGCGTTATTTAGACAAACAACTGCATGATGAAATTGCCAGAAGTATCCGTAATAAGCATGAGTTATCCGTGGTCTTATGTGATGTCGATCTATTCAAAAAATACAATGATACTTATGGTCACCTAAAGGGCGATGACTGTTTAAAAAAGGTAGCGCAAGCCATGGAGTCGGCCTGTAAACGCACGACTGATTTAGTTGCACGTTATGGTGGTGAGGAGTTTATGGCCATATTGCCTAATACCAATGCTGAAGATGCGGTGCTTGTGGCGGAGAAAATGCGTCACGCAGTTGAGTCTCTCAATGAAGAACACTCGGCATCTAATTTAGGTAAAGTAACGATTAGTTTGGGTGTGTATTCTACAGTGCCTAAAAATGAAGAAGATTCAGAACTATTTATAAAGAACGCCGATGAGGCGCTTTACGATGCAAAACTAGGGGGTAGAAATAGCGTTCAACTTGCGAAGTAAGCTTGAAACCAATCGTTAAAACCCGCATAATCGCCCACCTTGTTTTACCTAGTTATGGTGACCTGTGTTGGTTCCCCCGCGACGATTAGCTGTAAACTCCGCCAGGCCCGGAAGGGAGCAACGGTAGCAGTGACATCGGGCGCCGGGGTGTGGCTGATGCAGGTTGCCACCCAGGGTATCCCCTCTCAAGTTTTTGCAATCTCCACCGAGTGTCATCGGTTTAATTTAAAATCCTTTAATAAAATCTAACTATAAGCTTGTAACCGTGGCTAATTCGCGTGTTAAACTTAGCGCCTTTCTAGAATAAGCAAAATAAAAATATTTCATGAACTATCAGGTACTTGCGCGAAAATGGCGACCCGGGAATTTCACCGAAATGGTGGGTCAGGAGCATATCTTACGTGCATTGATTAATTCGCTGGATGAAGAACGTTTACATCATGCTTATTTATTCACCGGCACACGTGGCGTTGGTAAAACCACGGTTGCACGTATCTTTGCTAAATCCCTTAATTGCGAAACCGGTATAACCTCGAAGCCGTGTGGCGTATGCGGCGCCTGTACTGCGATTGCTGAAGGTCGATTTATTGATCTGATTGAAGTGGATGCGGCATCGCGTACAAAGGTCGAAGATACCCGTGAGTTGCTGGACAATGTTCAGTACGCTCCCACACATGGTCGTTTCAAGGTTTACTTAATAGACGAAGTGCACATGCTCTCCGGGCACAGTTTTAATGCGCTGTTAAAAACCCTGGAAGAGCCACCACCGCATGTGAAATTTTTGCTGGCCACCACCGATCCGCAAAAATTACCGGTTACGATTTTATCGCGTTGCCTGCAGTTTAATTTAAAGCGCATGCCAATCACCTTGATTGAAAATCATCTGAAGCATATTTTGCAGCAGGAAGTCGTGGCGTTTGACGATGCATCCATTCGTTTAATAGCGCATGGTGCTGATGGCTCGATGCGTGATGCACTTAGCCTGTTGGATCAGGCCATTGCCTTTGGTAATGGTAAGCTCGAACAAGATGAGGTTCAGGCAATGCTGGGTACCGTTTCACGTGACCGTGTTATGGATATTTTGAAGGCATTGATAGCCAATGATGCGGCCACGGTGATGCAACATGTTGCAGAGCTTGCTGATTTGAGCCCGGATTATGCCAATGTCTTGGCGGAGTTATTGGCGCTGCTTCATCAAATGGCGCTTGCACAAAAGGTACCTCAGGCGGTTGATGAAAATCTGATCGATAGAGATGCATTGCTGCAACTATCAACACAGGTTAGCTCCGAAGATATTCAATTATTTTATCAAGTGGGGCTCATTGGCCGCCGTGATTTGCCACTGGCACCAGATCCACGCAGCGGTCTGGAAATGGCATTGCTTAGAATGCTCGCGTTTAAACCTAATTTACAGGCGCGTGCTGCGAGTGCAGCTACGCCACAGCCAGAGGTTGCAGCGCCGTCTAACCAGCAGGTGTCGTCTCATGCAGAGCAGAGGCCCGTAGCGCAGGCGCAGAGTACGCAGCAGCCAGTGGCGCAATCAAGCGCGCCAGTCGAGGCTGCAGTTTCTGCACCCGCTGCAGCGGCTCAGCCAATACAGTTTGATGGTAATTGGGCAGGATTAGTTGAGGCGATGAATCTGCGCGGTATGGTGAAGCAATTAGCGGTTAACTGTACCTTAAAAGAAAAATCTGCAAATGAAGTACGGCTTACTTTGACTCAGGAAAATCAGCAGTTATTAAATCCAGCCTTACAGAGTAAACTGCAGGAAGCCCTATGTAATAGTTTGCAGCAAAAGCTAAAATTACAGATAGAGTTAGGTGTTTCGGCGGTCGAATCTCCCGCTCAAACACAGGCACGGAATGTCGCGGATCGTCAACAGTCTGCAGAAGAGTCTATTCAACAAGACCCTATGGTGCAGGCTTTAAAAGAAAACTTTAACGCAGAGATTGTGCCGAATTCGGTAAAACCTCTGAATGAATAAACTATCGATAGTAAAGAGAGTAATGTTATGAAAGGTGGCTTAGGTAACATGATGAAGCAGGCGCAAAAGATGCAGGCTGACATGCAAAAAGCACAGGAAGAAATCGCTAATATAGAAGTGGAAGGTCAATCTGGCGGTGGCATGGTAAAAGTCTTGATGAATGGTCGTCATGAAGTGCGTCGTGTGAATCTGGACGATAGCTTAATGGAAGATGACAAAGAAATGATCGAGGATTTGTTGGCTGCGGCGGTAAATGATGCTGTGCGTCGTATTGAGCAGACATCTTCAGAAAAAATGTCAGGTGTGACCGCAGGTATGAACTTACCAGCGGGTATGAAGCTTCCGTTTTAGTTTTTAATGACTTCCTCGGTATGTAGTGCTCCCTCCTGCTGAGCAATTGCTTAGCAGGAGGGAGCATTCATGTCGCGCGGGCATTTTTCGCAAAATATTTATATGAGTCAATCCCCCTTACTACAGCAGTTAATAGAAGCTCTGCGATGCCTTCCAGGCGTTGGGCCTAAGTCTGCCCAACGAATGGCATTTCACTTACTGGAGCGTGATAAGAAAGGTGCGACAGTACTATCCATCGCGCTAGAGCAGGCGGTAGAAAATATTGGTCATTGTTCACGGTGCAGAACGTTATCAGAAACAGAAATTTGTCAGTATTGCAGTGATACAGGGCGTAAAGATGAGCTGCTTTGTATCGTTGAAACACCCTCAGATGTACTGGCCATTAGCCAGGCAACTGATTATAGGGGCAAATATTTTGTGTTGATGGGGCATTTGTCGCCACTTGATGGTATTGGCCCTGCCGAACTGGGCCTGAATATATTGGAGCAACGTTTACAGCAGGGTGGGATAGACGAGATTATTCTCGCTACAAACCCCACCGTAGAGGGTGAAACGACTGCCCACTATATTTCAGAAATGGCCGCAGAGTACGGTGTAGAGGCAACTCGTTTGGCGCACGGCATTCCTTTGGGCGGTGAACTGGAATATATCGATGGTGGCACACTGGCACATGCATTCAGTGGGCGGCGTAAGCTGGGTTTTTAAAAGCGGCAAATTTATTCCGTTTTAAGGGGAAAACTACCAGCATTGCTTGCTATACTTTGACAGATCGACAACTGAAAAAAGTTAAATGGAAATAGCAGTAACTGGGTTTAATCCGTCTTTTGGTTCGGCTATTTCAGCTGATACCGCGCGCCAACGGCAATCGCCGGAAAATGGTCGTGCCAGTGATCAAGTCGTTCGTGAGCAACGCAGCAATCAGAATCAAACACAATCTACCGCTAGAACTCCAGCAACCTCAACGATTATTGACGGTGAGGTGCTATCGTCTGAAACCTCCAGAGTCAGAGCAGGTGAGTCTTCATACAGTTTTTTAGGTCGTTCACCGGCAGATCAACAGGCGCCTAATAGCCAACCCGATACACGTCGAGTTTCGGTACAACAAGCCCTGCAAAATTTTTCACAAAATGAATCACTGGTAAGCGATGCGAATAGTCAGCGTCAGGTATCAGGGATTATTGATGAATTTGTATAGTGTTTTAGGCTTCACTTCTCATAAAATTTTTCAAACATAGATTAACAGGCAGGTTATAAAAATGGGCGACTGCATATTTTGCAAAATTGTCAGCGGTGATATCCCTGGTGATATCGTGTATCAGGATGATGATGTTTTGGCTTTCCGTGATTTGGGGCCGCAAGCACCTGTGCATGTGCTGGTGATCCCAAAGCGACACATATCTACGATTAATGATCTGCAGCAAGATGATGCGCAGTTAATTGGCAAAATGTACCTGGCAGCAAAGCACATAGCCAAACAAGAAGGTATGGATGAATCGGGGTATCGTTGCGTAATGAACTGTAATGATGATGGTGGGCAAACGGTGCATCACATTCATTTGCATGTCTTAGGTAAACGCCAAATGACCTGGCCTCCAGGGTGAGCAGAGACCGTTTGTACTCGAATTTACAAACGCAGCTCTGCGAACGACCGCCAGGGGTGAGAACGAGAAAAAGAAAGCAAACGGTTTTGCTTTCTCCGGTTCGAACGCGCGAGGCTGGGCCGAGTGCAGGAACGGCGGGCCGGATACCGTCAACCAGGGAAGGTGCATCGTCTCTACAATTAATAAAGACCGTTTGTACCCAATGTACAAACGCAGCTCTGCGAACAGTTACAGTTTTAATATGTATTATTTTAACGGCACTTAACTTGCATTCACTGTGATCTGTCAGTAATATTCACGCCTCTTAGGAATGCGTTAAATGTGTATCCCTTAATACCGCACATTCATTATCGTTTTCATCTTGAATCGGTACTGTGGTGTTCAAGTCTACAGAAGAAATAAAGCACCCTTAACTCAGTTGGTAGAGTGTCGCCATGACATGGCGAAAGTCGTTGGTTCAAGTCCAACAGGGTGCACCATTTTGCATGAATCACTTGTTATAA
>Ga0316206_1000149_pt1 | contig 139585 bp, 115 predicted proteins | sample 6monthpyrite_MG_FD_204942 | JGI IMG/M metagenome (GOLD analysis project Ga0316206, IMG submission 204942) | Microbial mat bacterial communities from mineral coupon in-situ incubated in ocean water Damariscotta River, Maine, United States -... | ecosystem: Environmental > Aquatic > Marine >... | reverse complement strand
ACCGTGCCGGACACTTTCCCGCCGCTTGCTGGCGGGAAAGTGTCCGGCACGGTATGAACGGCGACCGGCGGAGATGTGTCCGGCACGGTATGAACGGTCAGTGCTCTTCTGAGACCATGTTGCGGTTCCAGGTCGGGATTTCGACCACGAGGTCCTCGGTCCCATCGGGGACGGCCTGGCAGCCGAGGCGCGACTCGGGCGTCAGGCCGGGGGCGAGGTCGAGCTGATCTTCCTCGTCCTCTTCGGCTTCCGGGATCGTGTCGAAGCCGGCGCGCACGATGACGTGGCAGGTGGAGCAGGCGCAGACGCCGCCGCAAGGGTGGTCGATCTCGATGCCGGCACCCAGAGCGATGTCGAGGATCGAGCCGGGCTCGCCGTCGCGGCCAAAGGGCGCGTTGGCGGGATCGACTTCGATCGTCTTGTCGCCCTCGGGCAGCTTAAATGTGACGTTGTAGGTCATGGCTTCCTCCTCAGATACCGGCGCCGAAGCCACCGGTTTTGGGCTCGGTTTCGGGTTCCGGCTGCGGCGGCGCGGGAGCGGCCTTGGGTTGCGGCTTCCGAGTCCTCTTCGGCTTCGGCTTCGGCGCGGGCGCCTCGCTCACACCTGCTCCGAATCCGCCGGGTGCGGGCTGCGCTGTGGCAGCGGGCTCCGGGGTGAGGTTCTCTTCGCGCTTCGGTGCCGGTTGGGCTGCCTTGCTCTCGCCGCCTTCGCTGCGGCGGCGACGCGGCTTGGTCTCGCGGGACTCTTCGCCGTTCTCGCGCGGCTTCTCGTCGCGGCTCTCGCTGCGCTCGCGCTTTGGCGCCGCCGGGCGGCGTCCGCCGCGGCTCTTGCGCTCGGGGATCGGGATCTCGTCGACCTCCCAGTTCATCGCGCCGGTGACCTCGCGCCAGCGGCTCGAGTCGCGCTTGGTGACCAGCGTGATCGCGTTGCCCTTCGCGCCCGCGCGGCCGGTCCGGCCAATGCGGTGCGTGTAGATCGACACGTCGCGCGGCACGCCGAAGTTCACCACGTGGGACACGTGCTTCACGTCGAGCCCGCGGCTCGCCACGTCGGTGGCGACCAGCACTTTGACCTCGCCCGTGCGGAACGCGCTCATCACGCGGAAGCGCGCAGCTTGGTCGTACCCGCCGTGCAGAGCCTTTGCCGAGAATGGCATGCGCTCCATGCGGCGGATCAGCTGATCGACGTCGGTGCGCCGGTCGCCGAAGATCAGGAAGACGTCATCGTCATCCGAGTTCTCGATCAGGCGCACAAGTGTGAGCCACTTATCCTCGTCGTTGACCTTGATGAAAGCCTGGAAGATGTGGTCGACCGTCGCCAGGCCTTGCGCGGTGGCGACCTCGAGCGGATCGGTGGTGTACTCGCGCGCCAGCTTCAGAAGCGCCGGCGGGAAGGTGGCCGAGAAGAGCAGCGTCGTGCGCTCGTCCGGCGTGTAGCTGAGGATCTTCTTGATGTCATCGATGAAGCCGATCTCAAGCATCTCATCGGCTTCGTCGAGCACGACAAACTCCGTCCACGGAAAGGACAGGAAGCCTTGGTTGTACAGGTCCATCACGCGGCCGGGGGTGCCGATGACAAGCTGCGCGCCGTCTTGCAACGCCTTCACCTGCGGCTGCGGTGGGTCGCCGCCCACGATCAGCGCGGTCTTGATCCCGCGCACGGCGCCAAGCTCGGCGAGCACGTCGTGGACTTGGCTGGCAAGCTCACGCGTCGGGCACAGCACAAGGCCCAAGACGGTTGAACGATCCGAGTCGAGCAGGCTGACCATACCCGCGCCAAACGCCAGCGTTTTGCCGGTGCCGGTCTCGGCCTTCGCGATCACGTCCTTGCGCTTCAGCACAGGACCGATGGTCAGGCGCTGAATCGGGGTCGGGTTTGTGATCCCCATCTCGAGGATCGCGCTCTGCACCTCGGGGCACAGGTCCCACTCGGTGAACGCCTCGATCTCGGGGATGTCGGTGCAGGGGTGCAGCTCGAGCTTCGGGTCACGAGGCGCGGACGCGGCGCTGCGCGGGCCACCGCCTCCTCCGCCGGGTCGGCGTCCGCCGGGCCGGCCACCTGAGCGACCGTCTTTCTGGCCACCGGAACGGGAACGGCCACCACTCTGGCCACGTCTGTTTGTTTCTTGGGCGCCGATAATGCGCCTCCTGTTCGCTTTTGCGAACGAGCTGGGGGGCGCCGCCTTTTTTGGGGTGCCCTTTCGGATCGATTTGGGTGGTCGGGAGCCCATTGGGGCTCGACCGTTGCCACCCATACTCCGGGCGGCGAGTCGCGTTTCCTCGCGCGGCGGCGTCAAAGCCGGCTCACGAGCGTGCGTACTCTATCGGATCTTGGCGGACTTTGCCTAAGTGCTTGGGAAGTCAGTGCGCGTCGCAGGCATCACGGGTGCGATGGCGACCTCGCGGTCTTCCGCCATTTGAGCTCTGAACGGCCCGCGACGGCTTTTGGCACTAACCTATCCACCGAGACTGCGACTTCCTAGAGAGCCCGGATGGCCACGCCTGCATGGAGAAAATGAACTCTTGGTACGTGACGCCGAGGTCTGCGACCTTCTCCAGCAAGAAGCAAGTCGACGCTTCGATTCCCTCGGCCCCGTTCGAGTGCTCCACATCGATCTGGTGGAGAGCCGCGTAGATGGGGGTCATCGCTTCGACGGCGGCGCGCTCCGGTGAGCAGCGACTTGAGTAGTAGCCGGTCAACTTCCCCATGGGGCCGTAAATCGGTGCGACGTGGGCAAAGACCCAGTAGTGGTCCCCGTTTTTCGCCAAGTTGACCATGTAGCCAAAGAACTCATGGCCAGCTTGCACCGTGTCCCAGAGCATTTGGAAGATGCACCTTGGCATGTCGGGGTGGCGGATCAGGTTGTGCGAGCTTCCGCAGAGTTCAAGCCCGCTATATCCTGAAATGCGCTGAAAGGTGCTGTTGACATGGGTGATGATGCCCTTGCGATCGGTCTTCGAGTCGAGCATGTCCTCCGGAGAGAGGTGAATTCCGTGGCCAGAAGGAGGCTGGTGTTCGATGGTCATGGCTGCGAGTGGGAACGGGGTAGGTATCGAGGTTTGCTACTCCTATATCGGTATTGGCGGATCCATTTAGGTTCATGATTAGATCTCGTGGTCCGATGTTCTCGGATTGTGGAACGGCTGTTTATTTAGGTCCCCAGGGGTCTGTGGCGCGCCAGGGCAGCAAAGTTGATGGCTCGGACGGCGAGTCCAAGAACACGCGCAAGCAGGTCTCGACGAGATTGACGCAGCGCTGGCGGAGAGCTGAAGTCGAGCAGCCTGGAGGCAGTCTCTTGGGTTGCGAGCTCTGACGAACGACGAATGCATAGAGATGGGCGGTCTCTTGGTCGAATGGGGAGAAGTCGCGCGAGGGTCGCCGTACACTCCTCCGCATGCAAATTGTCACCTGGAACGTGAACTCCGTGCGCGCGCGCATGCCCCGTGTGCTCGAGTTTCTCGAGCGCGTCTCGCCCGACATCGTCTGCCTGCAGGAGACGAAAGTTGTCGACGAGCTCTTCCCTCGCGGCGTGTTTGAAGACGCCGGCTACCAAGTCGCTTTCCACGGCCAGAAGACCTACAACGGCGTGGCGATCCTGTCGAAGAGCAACATCGAAGACGTCCACTGCGGCTTCGGCGACGCGCTGTTCGATCAAGAGGCGCGTGTCATCGCGGCCACGGTCGGCGATGTCATGGTGCTGAACTTGTACGTCGTGAACGGCAAGGAAGTCGACCACGAGAAGTTCCAGTACAAGCTCGGCTGGATGCAGTGCCTGCGCGACTACATCGACGAGTTCTTCCCACGCAACGAGAAGGTGGTGGTGTGCGGCGACTTCAACGTCACGTTCGATGCGCGCGACGTGTACGACCCGGAGAAGTGGGAGGGCAAGATTCACTGCTCGGAGCCGGAGCGCGCCGCGCTGAAGACGCTGACAGACCTCGACCTTCACGACGCGCTGCGGCACTTCACCGACGCTCCAGAGATCTACACATGGTGGGACTTCCGCACGCGCGGGTTCCGCGATAACCGCGGCCTGCGCATCGATCACTTCTTGGTCTCGCAGCCGACGTTGGACGTCGCGAAAGGCGTTACGGTCGACCTCGAAGCCCGCGGCGGCGAGAAGCCGAGCGACCACGCACCCGTGATCCTCGAACTCGCGTAAACTGCACGCAGCCTCGCCCATGGACCTCAACGATCTCCCCGCAAGTTGGCCGCCGTCTGATGGCGGCGGTACGAAGGTCTTGCCGATCTTCCCGCTGCCCAACGTCTGGTTGTTCCCCGGCTCGATCATGCCGCTGAACATCTTCGAGCCGCGCTATCGCGAGATGATCGAGGACAGCCTCGACGGCCCAGGCCGCTTCATCCTGGGCACGATTCTGCCGGGTCACGAGGCCGAGGCGATGTCCGCGCCACCGTTCCACGACGTCGCCGGCTTTGGCGAGATCGGGCGCCACGATCGCCAGCCCGACGGCCGCTATCACATCGTGTTGATCGGCCTCGGCCGCGTGCGTGTTGAAGAGATCGAATCCGATAAGAACTACCGCAAGGTTCGCGCGCAGGGTCTGTTTGAGCTCGACGAGCATCCCGGTGACGAAGCCGAGCTGCGCGCGCGCCTCACGCTGGCGATCCAGCGCCGCACCGCCGCCGCGAATCCCGGGACCCCGCTACCTCCGATTCCGCCCGACGTCCCGCTTGGCCGACTCGCGGATTTGTTGTGCCTGCGCATGCCGCTGCCGCATGACGTGATCTCGGAACAGTTCGCCGAAATGGACGTCGCCAAGCGTGCGCGCCGCTCGCTGGCCGAAGACGCGGTCCGCCCGCTGTTGCCACCGCAACAGCGGCCGCCGCAGCCACCGCCGGGCTCGCCCGAGACCCTCGGCGGCGACCCCGCTTGAGCGCTCCCGAGCTGCCGGGCCCCGGCGACTCCCATCGCTTCACAACGATCGGCCACCAGGACCACTTCCTCTGCAGCCCGCTGACCGAGGCGCGCCTTGACGAACTCGTCCGTGAGCTCACCAAGAAGGCCAAGCTTGGGCCGGACAGCCTGCTTCTCGATCTTGCCGGCGGCAAAGGCGCGCTCTCGATTCGCATCGCGAAGCAGAGCGGCTGCCACGCGCTTGTTGTCGACGGCAACCCGCACTTTCTCGCCGAGGGCAAGCAGCTCGCCGAGGCCGCCGGCGCCCAAAGCCAAGTCGAGTTCTTGCACGGCGACATCGCCGAGCTTGAGACCGCGGGCAAGCTGCCTTCGAACGCCGACCTTGTGGTCTGCGTCGGCGCGCGCCCTTGGCCTCGAGCAGACAGCAACGGTGATACAGGCAGCCGCGCCGGCCGCGAGGAGACCTTGCGCGGGTTGTTTGCGCTCGCGGCACAGGCGGGTCAAGTGCTCGTCGGCGAGGGTTATTGGCGCCATGCCCCCGACCCAGAGTTCGCCGAGTTCCTAGGCGACGACGAAGACGAGCTCACCGTGCGCGAGGATACGCATCCCACCATGGCCAAGGCACTGGGCTTCGAACTTGTGCACGCGCTCACCTCGACGCAGGCCGAATTCGACGACTACGACGGCCGCTTCCGCGCCAACCTCAAGACCTGGATCGAGGCGCACCCCACCGACCCCGAAGCCGCTGCCTTCGCCACGCGCCGCGACGCCTGGGAAGCGGCCTACCTGAAGTGGGGCCAGTCCAGCTTCGGCTTCGGCTGGTACCTGTACTCCAGAGGCCAAGGCTCCTAGGACAGTCTCGCCGCGCGGAATTTCAGCGGGCGAGCGATCTCTCTCGAGGCGCATCCATCGTGCGTATCTTGGGTGCCCTTTGCGTGTCATCTATTCATGGCGTGAATGAATTTCATTCACGCCATGAATAGATGACACGCAAAGGGTCCGCCCCTCAGCCCTTGAGATCGCAATCGCGTGTCCTTAGTCGTGCGATGCACTCGGGCAGCTCGCTCGGCTTCGCGGCGACGTCGCCGCAACCGGCCCCCTCGAGCTCTTCTTGGCTGCCGTAGCCCCACAGGACTCCGATGGACTCGAGGCTGTTCGCGCGTGCGCCGTCGATGTCGTGGTGGCGGTCGCCGATCATGAGCGTGTGGGCCGGTGCGAGTCGCTCGACCTCAAGCACGTGGGCGATCAGGTCGGCCTTGTGGCTGCGCGTGCCATCGAGCTCGGCACCATGGATCGCTTCGAAGTGCGTCGCCAAATCGAAGTGCTTGAGAATCGCGCGCGCGTACACGTGCGGTTTCGACGTGGCAACGAAGAGGCGGTGGCCGCTCGCCGCGAGTACCGCTAGGACCTCGGGGACACCAGCGATCAGCTCGTTCTCAAGCATACCGACTTCACGGAAGCGCTCGCGGTACAGCGCGATGGCCTTGGCCACCGCTTCGTCTGAAACGAGCTGCTCGGAAGGGCTCCTGCCATCCGCTCCGCCGCTCGCTGCGCTTGGCTTTGCGGCATTCTGCAAGCTAGCTTGAGCACGGCTCGCCTCGCTCATCGCGTGCGTTTGAGCTGAGTCCATCTCGCTCGCAGAATGCAGCAGAGTCCGAAACGAATCGCCAAGCGGCGGACCGATACACCACGTGAGCTGCGACGGGGCAGGCGGCTCCAGCCCCATTTGCTCGAGCGCAAACGCGATGCAGCGCGTGATGCCGAGCGCGGGATCGGTCAGCGTGCCGTCCAGATCGAAAAGCAGGTTCACCGCGCCTCAAGTTTGATGTTGATGCGCGCAATCTTGTCGCCGGTGATTTCGACTTCCATTGGAGTCGTGTCCAAGAAGAGCTTCGCGCCTTGCAGGCTGACAATGTACGTGCCCGGCTGTGTCAGTTTGGCCTCGTAAATCGAGCCATCGAGTGGGATGGAAGTCAGCCTGCCGGGGCCATCGAAGACTAGGTTGGAGAGAGCGTCTTCCATGGACGTTTGACTGAGGGCTTGACCACCTGACTCCAGGAAGACTTCAACGGGAATGGGCTCGATGGTCTCAAGCACGAAGACCTGACCATCGGCGTGGACCTCGATCGTGTTCTGGATGAACGGTTTGCCAGATCCTGGAATGAAGAAGGTGGTCCCGGTGGGGACGATGGCGGTGAGCTCGCCGGGAGAGGAGCCCGGTGAGGTGTCGCCAGAAATGTACGCGGGTTTGTCCTGGTTCCACTTTGTATAGAACCGGAGCGGGCCGACAGGGTCGGGCTCGCCTGTGACCGCGTCGATGACACGCAGAGTGATGGTGCATGCCCGAGGCAGCTCAAGGCGCGTCTCGAGGCCGCCTGGTGGGACCTCGAGTTGCTGCATAACCTGGGGATTCTCGCCTGTGAGCGAGTAGGTGCCCGGCGGGACATGCTCGTTCGCGAAGCGCCATGTCTCGGGGCCTTCGCGCTCACGTTCGAAGTTGAAGATCGAGGGGGCTTCGCCATCGACTCGCGACGTGAGCTTGAGCTCCGGCGCCTCTGTCAGCTCGCCCCACGCACCGGGCAGGATCAGGTGAATCGTCACGGGAGCTCCACCGTCTGCCTGAAGAGCTGGAGGCTCGAGACTGGCCGCCTCGAGTACCACGCGCGCGTTGGGACCCGCTTCCAAGTGGACGTCAAGGTGCGTGATCGCCCAGCTCTCGGCTGCGCGCGTTTGGTGCAGGTCGATGCGATACAAGCCGGGGATCAAGCCGCGGAAGCGGGACGCTTGCCGGCCGTCTTCCAAGTCGAAGACCTCGGCGTATTGCCCTGCTTGCGGCTCTTCCTTGCGTGTGAGGCGCAGGCGTGTTCGGCCTGGGCCCTCTGCGCCTTGCCCGATTTTTGCGAGAGCGAGTTGGAGACGCTCGTCCGAGCTGAGCGGCGGAAGGCGCGTCTCGACAATCACGTCAGCACCGGGTTCTAGTTCGACGGTGAGTTCGCCGGAGTGCTTCCGATCGAACCGGAAGCGGGTCCACGCATATCCCGCCGCACTCACGAGCAGCATGCCTCGGCAGGCCTCCAATTCTTCGGGTAAGGGAGAGAGCTCGATCGGCGATGAGGACAAGAACATGCCGGTTTCGAGACCCTCCTCGAGACCCGGGAGCGACTCAGCGAAGTTGTCCAAATCGGTGGCTAGCCGAACCCGATCGAGCTCGGCTCCCGTCGCGGCATCGCGCACGTGAAGGCTGATGCGCGGCAGGATCCACGCCTTGATCGTCCATGCTTGGCCGTCGAGTGCGAGCTCTTGCGCATTGGGATCGAGCGCGACTTGTACGCGGGGGATCTGGACCGACTCGAGTTTGATGGGCGTCGAAGCGTCGCCGACGAGCTCGCCTTCAAACCGCCCATCTGTCACAGCCACGGTGTGCGTGTGTGAGGCGATGGTGAACGCGAGTGTGGCGTCGGGCGCGTTCACGGGCTGATCGTTTTCGTCAACGCAGTCGAGCGTCCCAAAGAAGCGCGTGAGCTTGGGGCCGATTGTTCCGATCGGTGCCTCGCGTCCTGATCGCGAGTCTCCATCGGTCTCGGTGTCGAGCGTCATCGAGGTCTCTTCGCTCGAGCCAAGGTGCGGCTCTGAGCGCCCTTCGACTTCGAGCTCGGCACTCTTGCTCGGCCCGACCGAACCCGATGGCGTCGGGCTCTTTGCTGCGAACAGCCAGAAGCTGACGGCCAGGAGAACAAGCGCGCCAAGTCCAAGTGCGAGTGACTTCATGCCGCGATCGTACGGTGTCGCACTCGCTTGTTCACTTCTGCTGCCGAAACGTGCCGCACAGTCTGGGCAAGGGCCGCTTACGGCGGTTGCACGGTTGGCTTGCGATCAGGCATGGGGGCGGTGCGGATGCCCTGGTGTGCGGTACTTTTGTTCACTCGAGGTGAAGAAGCGAGTGCGACTCGGCATTGCTCGAACTCGGGTCAATCCTGCCGTGGCCTTGCGGCCGCGTGGGCCACGAGGTTGCTCGCCTCGTGGCAGCCGAAGCGGATCGTGCTTTGGCTGCTGACGGTCTCGATTCGGTCGTCCGCAGTGCGCTTGTCGAGCAAGGCCGTGAGGATGATCTCGGCGCTGCGCTTGCCGCGGTAGACGGCGGGGGGCAGCTGGAATGTGGCCGTGCCCGAGAGCTTGTCGCCTGGCGCGAGCGGGCCGTTGGGCAGCTGTTGCGAGACCAAGCGGACGCCGCTTGGGAGCTCGAGCTCGACCGAGACCCACGTCGCATCGACCAGCGAGATCAGCTGGAAGTCGATCGTGTTGCGGCCGAGCGTGCGCGACGTTGAAGCGATCTCGATCACCACCGGCGAGCTCGCGGAGCTTGCGCGGAATGAGGTCGGGCCTCGCCGCTCGGCGCTTGGAAAGAGGCAGCTGGTCAGAGTGGTGAGGAGAAGAGCGAAGAGAGCGTGGGACGGAGGAATCATAGGGAGACTCGGCGGGGACTTGGGGCCGGCTGCACGTGGAGCCAAGTCGAGTGGGCGGCGCGTGGCTACACCCGAAGTCTTGAGTGCGCGATCTCGCACGGAGGCGCTTGGCGCGCCGGCTCACTTTGCGGGCGCGTCGCCTGCGTTGGTCTTCGCGGCTCAGGCGCCACAGGCCCAAGGTTCGGGCCTGTGCGATTGGGTGTGCGAAGCTGCACGGAGGCAGGCGCGACGTCCCCGGACTTTTTGGGGCGGTGCGCGCGCAGCGGACCTCGGCCGTTACGGTTTCAGCGAGACCCGCAGCTTGAAGGGCTGATTTGTGCCCTCTTCAACGGTCAGTTCAAACGGACCGGCCGCTTCGATGTGATCGGTGGCGTCGAGGCGCAGCGTGTAGGTGCCGGTGCCGTAGGCGATCAGGGACAGGGCAGGGGCGTCCGAGTCGTCGAAGACCACGCCGCTCGGACCGTCAATGTCGATGGCTTCGAACAAGAAGTCTATGAAGGCCTCGTCGATCGCGCGGCCGCCGGTGTCGAGCACGAGGGGGACGGGGATGCCGCGCGTGGCCTCGAGGGTGAGCTCGGTCATGGACGCGGTGATCTCTTGGGTCGGGTTCAAAATGCCGTATTCCCTATCTCCCAAGGCGAAGAAGGTAGGGCCGGGGACCACCATGATCTGATCCTCGGTCAGGACTTTGGTGCTGCTCTGCCGAATCACGTACTGAGGCAAAGAGGAGTCGGACTGATCGCTGCCCCACGCGAGGCTCTTGAAACCTAGCGGTTGGCCTGTCTCGACCTCGACGATCTTTAGCGTGAGTTCGATGGGCTTCGGCAGCTGCCACAATATGTCGAGGCCGTCCGGCTCAAGCTCGAAGTTCGTCACGAAAACGCTGGGCGGTTGCCCCTCGGGCTCGCTGATCAGCGCGGCTGAGTAGGCGCCGACAAGCACGGCAGGGTCCTCGAACTGCGGCATGCCTTCGAATGGCTGCGGGTGATCGAGGATATAGGAGCGCTCGTCGTCGAACTCGGAAGTACAGAATAGGAGGAGCGGCTGATCCTTGGGGAGCCAGCCACTCGAGTCCTTGACTGTGATCGTGAGTGGCGCGCGGACGAGCTCTTCGGGCTCATCCAAGTAGAGAAGGATGCGCGCGGTTTCATTCAGCGTGAGGTCGGCCGCCCAGCTTGCGAGGATCTGGTTTTGGTCGGGGCGCGTGAAGTGAACCTCAGCGCGGTAGCGGCCGGGGACGAAACCCTCAAGTACGTAGCGGTCTTCGTCGCTTGCGAGCGCCGAGAGGTTGAGGCTGCGTGGGGCCACGGGATCGTCCATGGCTACGATGTGAAGGTTCCAATGGGCGCCCTCTGCAGTCAGAGTTTCGGGATGCTCGGGGAACACGATGTCCACGAACAGGTTGGCGCCGGGCTTCAGCCGGACCGTCAGTTCCGTGGGCGAGTCGGGGTGAACCACGAGGTGCTGCCACGCGTAACCCACGGCGCCGACCCGTAGCATGCCCTCGTCGAGATGGAGTGTCTCGGCGAGGGGCTCGAGGTCGACCGGCGAGCTGCCCGACCAGCTTGTGCGCATAGAGGTCCGTCCAGGCGTGGCGAGGGTCGGCGACGGGTACCCGACGCCGTACTCGAGCTGCACGCGGTCGAGCTCCTCGCCGGTGGCGTCGTCGAGCACATGCAGGATCGAGCTCGCTGGGGCGGCCGGCTGCGCTTCGGGCTGCGAGCAGCCAAGCGCACATGCGAGTGCCAGTGAAGTGAGCGCGCGTTTCATGGGAATGGTATGGCTGGGACTAGTTGGCGGATTTCGCGAGCACCTTGACCGAGATGTTGTCCGCGACGCCGGCGCCGATTAGCTGGAGGTCTGGGTCGAGGAGGATCCGGTGGTGCGCCGGCGACCTCTTCCAGAATCCGACGGGGTCTCCCGTGCCGCGCGCACCCTGGTAGATGCTCTCGCGGCTCTCTTGGAAGAAGCCCACCTCGCGCAATCTGTCGGCGGGCGTCTCGCGTCCGATGACAGGCGACTCGTGAGCGAAGAAACCCAGCGTCTGCATGTCGGTGGCGTGCACCTGCGCGGCGTGCACGAGCCGGCCATCGAGTACGAGGAGAGGGAGTCCCATCAACTGCCGGTGCTCGTTGGCGCGCAAGACGATCGCGAAGGAAGTCTTGTCCAGACCGGAGCGCAGCGCCAGGCGGTGGTTGAGCGCTCGCGCTGCGCGGGTGACCGCATCGCTCTTGCGGTCGACGATCGCGCAAAAGATGTCGGTGAGGAGAGCTCGCAAACCCATGCTGGTGGGATCGGCGCGCAAGACTTTGCCATGTGCCTTTTGAAGGTCGACGATCGCGGCGCGCAGGTGCTTGCTGTCGCGACCCCACACCGAAATGCTGGCATGAATCCAATCCTGCACGTCATCTGCGGCAGCACTTGTTGCCTCCCGTGACGCGAGGTTCGGCGCCGTCACGATCGCGACTCCAGCCGTTTGCATAGCCGCGAGCTCGGCGCCGAGACGCTCGAGCTCAAGCGCTTCGGCTTCGCGATCAGCGACCCTGAAACACTCTCCGCGCGCCTCGGTAAGCGCGGCGCGGTACTTCTTGAGCGTCCTTGGAAGATCGTCGAGCGGATGACTCGCGGGATCCACATCGATCTCGATCAGGCCGAAGTGACTCGTCTCTCTGCCGTTCCGCGCTTCCCACGTGCCCCCCTCTTCGTCATCAAGGTGCAGGACCACTCGGTTTGCGACGCCCTCTTTAGCGAGGGCCTCTTGCTTCTTCCCAAACAGGCTTGTTTTGAATGTTGCCCCTGACGTCCATTTGTAGTCCGCATTGGGCAGGCGCTGACCAAGCCCGATCCACGGCGACGTAGCGAGCGACTTGAACGTCTTCAGAAGGAACGTGTTCTTGGTCTTGCTGTCGATCGTGACCAGATGCCCGCCCGCAAGAAGGGCCTCACCTTGCGCGTCGGCCGAATTGCAGTGCGCATGCGTCAGTGCGTACCAGTGATCCTTCTTCTTCCCAGGGAGCCAATCCCATTCCGCGATCGACGTGCTTGTGGGGCTGGGCGATTGGGCGGCAAGCGGAGGCGAGGCGAGGGCCGGGCCGAGCAGACAGATTGCGAGGAGCCATTTCATGTGGGCATCGTATCACCGGCGGAGGAGCGGCATGACGGAGGCGCGACGCGGACTCACTCGCCGTACTTGCGCGGCTCGTATTCCTTGCCCGGGTCGACCGGCTCGGCGAAGTCGCTGTTCCAGGTGCCCTCGAAGAAGGTGGCTAGCTGCTTGGCGGGGGCTTTGGCGTCGAGGAGCAGGCCTACGTTGCGGCTGCTCTCGAAGTAGCCGCGCTCCCAGTTGGATGTGCCGACCCAGGCGTGGTCCGCGTCGACGACCATGTACTTCGAGTGGATCACGCGCGCGAAGGGGATGTGGCCGGTGGGGTCCTCGGGGATGCTCGCGAAGCGCACCTCGATGTGGGGCAGGACGGTGAGGCTCTTGAGGCCGGGGGCGACGGAAGAGCGCTTGCCCCAGTCGGCGACCAAGAGGCGCACGTCGACGCCGCGCGCGGCGGCGCGGCGCAGCGCGTCTTCGAGCGTGCCGAAGTAGTCGTGGTAGCCCGTCGCGCGGTAGGTCAAGACTTGGACCCAGACGCGGGTCTTAGCGGCGTCGATGCGCGCGACAAGTTGGGGCAAGTCCCACTGGGTTTCGTCGGGAAGGAGGCCACGCGGACTGAAGACGGGCGTGGCGTCGACCGAGGAGACCGTGCTCGTGTTCTTGGGCTCGAGCCAGTTGGCGCGGGTTGTTGCGTGGGACTTGGAGTTGGACTCGTCGCCCGCCTCATGGTCCGACAGTGCGTGCGCCGCGGGGCGCGCGGTTGTGGCGCCGCTTGCGTAGAACCAGTCGAGTTCGAAGACGTCTTGGAACGGCGTCGCGAGGTTGCCGCTTGGGTCGACGATGTGGCAGCCGAGCTCTTGGATGTGCTGCAGGCTGCGCCAGTCGAAGTTGGCGCTGCCGAAGATGACCTCGGTGCCGTCGACTAGCATGTACTTGGCGTGCATGACGCCGGCGCGGGGCTCGTCCTTGGCGGCGGGGCCGAAGCGCGGCTCGATGCGGATCTCGGACTCGATGCCGAGGCCGGGCGCGTACTCGACTTGCTCGATGAGGGGCATCCAGTAGCGCTGGACCTCGAAGCTCTTCTGCGCCTCGAAGCGCTCGAGCAAGGCCGGGTACGTCTTCGCGAACTGCGCGTCGGCCAACCAGCGGATCTGGACGCCGCGCTTGGCGGCGGCCTCGAGCGCGGCGATGACCGGCGTCAGCTGCGTCGGGTGCGCGGGGTCGGTCGCGCCGAGCTCGCCGGCGTCCGACGCGTAGAAGTGGGCCAGCTCGATGTGGGACTTCGCGCCCTTGATCGCGGTCAGCCAGACGTCCGCGAAGTTGGGGATGTCCGGGTGGTCGAGGCCGCAGTCGGCCGGCGCGCTCTCGACCAGCGTGATGGTCGGGAGTGGCGGGGTCTCTTGGGACGGTGCGAGCGCGGTGAGGGAGAGAGCGGCGACTTGGAGGAGGAGCATGGTGTTGGCTTAGTCGCTTGGCAGGAGGGTGCGTGGGATGCGGATGGGCTCATCCACGAGGCCCTCTTTGGGGACGGTGATCGCGTACTCCATCGTGCCGATGCCCGTGGCCATCAGCATGTAGTCACCGGGCGGGATGGCGTGGCCGGTGAAGCGCCAGGCCTCGGCGGCTGTGCGCTCGACCTTGAGGGCGTAGCCGTAGGGGCCGAGCTCGCCCACCACGGGAGTCGGGGTGAGGTACAAAGAGCCGGTGTTCAGCTCGAAGGGCGCAGCGCCTTGCAGATTGGCATTGAAGGCAAAGTCGAGCGAGACCTCGACAGGGTCAAGCTCGTCGGGCCGAAGTTTGGCGGTCGCAGTTGCACCTTTTGAGAGCGCGATGGACGTGCTGGCGAGCGCTTGAAACGTGCCCGTTCTTGGACTCAGCACGGTGGCTCGCAAAACGGTGTCGGGCAGGCCGCCGAGCTCGGGCAGCGGGCTGTCGTCGAGCGGGATTTCGATCAGGATTCCGTACATCTCGTCGCCGATCACGAGCTCGCGGCCGGCGCCGAAGAGCTCTGGATCCACGTCGAAGGCGAGGCGCGCCTCGGGCTCGAGACGGACCTCGAGGTGGGCGGGCTCGAAGGGGTCGAAATCGAGGGCTTGCCAGGCGTAACCCGGGCTGCCGATTCTTAGCGGTTCCTGGGATGCGGAGAGCTGGCGAAGGTGCGGCGAGAGGTCGATCGGGGAGGCGACTGCGGTGTCGAAGAGGTGCAGGCCATTGGGCTGCCACGCGCCGGTGTCGGGGCAGGACCATGCGTAGCCGCCTTGGACGACTTGAACTTCGTCGAGCTCGGCGCCGGTGCTGGCGTCGAAGACCGCGAGTTGGATCTCGGGTAGCTCGGCCGCCGTGATGTGCATGGTCTCGCCGTTTGGGTGCAGTACCAAGTTGCTGGAGCTCACCACGACATCGAGGCCTTCGAGCTCGAGCGCGGTCACCCGGGAGGGGGCCGGGCTACAGCGATTGAGCGTCGCTTCCGTAACCGGCGGCAGCTCGAATCGGCCGTCTTTCACGATCGCCCTGCCGCGGGAGTCGATCGTGATGCGGCCGTTGGCGCCGGGCAGAAGCTCGCCGGAGGACGAGTAGCACTTCAGGATGCCGATGCCCTCGTATTCGAGAGGCGCCCCGGACGCGTCCATGGCAAGCGCCGCGGTTTCGTTCGAGCGCTCGCCGAGCCCATGCTGGGCGGCGAACGCGAGGCCCGCGGAGACGAGCAGCAATCGCAGGGCGCGTTTCACTCGTCGCAGAGCGCGTGCAGGGTCAGGAGCTCTTCCGCTTGGCCGATTTGGCCGCGCAGGCCCATGCCGCGCATGTAGTTGGCGATCGTGCGGCGCAGGATCGAGCGGCTAGACATCGGCTGGAAGACGTCGGGGCCGAACGGGATGTCGTAGGCCTCGAGGTACTCGCGCACCTCGCGGCGCGAGACTGGGCGGCCGCCCGCGCACGGGTCGACGAGAATGCGGCGCTTGCCGGCGGGGATGCGCACGAGGACGTGGCCGGGGATGCCGACCAGCTCGAGCGGCGCAGCGAGGCGCCGGAAGGCCAGCTTCCACACGACTGCGATCGAGAGCGGCAGGCCGCGGCGCTTACTCAGCACGCGATGCAAGAGGACGTTGTGCGGGTGGTGAGTGGCGCTGTCGAGGTCTTCGCCGGACAGGCTCGAGCCGTCGGAGCGGCGCGGGACGGTGAAGCGGAAGCGCTCGCCGAGGTAGTTGGGCAGCACCATGGCGCGGTCGAGGTCGCCGCGGACGCCGGTGAAGGCGCCGCGGGCGTTCTCGGCGAGGTCGTCGAGTTCGCGTCCATAAGGACGCATGTCGAAGCGCGGGGTTTCGATGGCGGAGAGCAGCCACATGGCGCGCTCGAGGTCGAATCGTTCGGTTCGACGGCCACATGGGAACGCCGTGCGGGCCGTGTACGCGGTTAGGCGGCGCAGGCGGTAGCGGCGCTCGTGGCTCTCGACGAGGGCGCGCGCGCGGGCGCGCAGGCGCGGGTTCGAGTGGCGGGAGGCCTCTTTGAGCTCGGGCAGGGCGGCCGTGCCGCGCAGGCGGAGCTCGCGGTAGACGGGCTCCCAGATCGCGGGTGAGGGGTCGTCCAAGAGGGCCAGCAGGCTGGCGTGGTTCCGCGCCCGACGCGGCGGCGGGCTGGCGAGAGTGCCTGGGTGCAGATCGTCGGGCGGAGCGGGCATTGGCCCATTGTGCAGCTTGGGGGCTCTCGGGGGGAGGGCGAGCCTCTAGATTCAGCGTTACTGCTTTGTTCACAAGTGGTTACACGGGCATCTCGGCAGCCATGTGGGGGCCCTAACCGGGGTTCTCGACTCGGAGGTCTTCCGAGGAACCCCCGGCTGATGCTTGCCAAATCGGGCTCCTGAAACTACCCTATTTGCCCCGTTTTCTATTCGCTGCCACGACGTGGCAGCGAATCGGCTCTCTACAACCTCACGGGCATCCATGAGCACCTTCAAGACACCTCACGCGCGCCGCGTTGTCATCACTCACGCCCAGCGCACGCCCATCGGCCGCTTCCTTGGCTCGCTTGCCAAGGTCAGTGCGGTTGAGCTTGGGGTGATCGTCGCGAAGGACCTGTTCCAGCGCGCGGACATGGACCCGGCGCTTGTGGACGCCACGATCCTCGGCTGCGGGCGTCAGGCCGGCAGCGGGCCGAACCCCGCGCGCCAGGTCGCCGTCAAGGCGGGCGTGCCGGTCGAGCGCACGGCGTGGACGATGAACATGGCCTGCGCGTCGGGCCTCAAGACGATCAACCTTGCGGCGCAGGACATCGCGGCCGGGCGCGCGGACGTGATGCTCGTCGGCGGCATGGAGAGCATGAGCGGCCTTCCTTATATGCTGCCCGGCATGCGCATGGGGTATCGCCTCGGCCACTCGAAAGTCGTGGACGGCATGTACAAGGATGGCTTCGACTGCCCGCTGGCCGAAATGGTGATGGGCGCGACGGCCGAGAACCTGGCCAAGAAGTACTCGATCACGCGCGAGGAACAAGACGAGCTCGCGGTCAGCAGCCAGCACAAAAGCCAGGCCGCGCGCGAGTCCGGCCACACGGCTACCGAGATCACGCCGGTCACGATCAAGGGTCGCAAGGGTGACGTGGTGATCGACACCGATGAGCACGTGCGGAACGATGTCACCATGGCGCAGCTCGCCAAGCTGCCGACGGTCTTCGATCCCGAGAACGGTACGGTCACCCCTGGCAACGCGTCGGGCATCACCGATGGCGCGGCCGCGGTGCTGATCATGTCGCTCGACAAAGCGAACGCGCTTGGCTACACGCCGCTCGCCGAGGTCGGCTTCATGTCCGAGGCCGGCGTCGACCCGAAGATCATGGGCGTGGGCCCGGTGCCCGCTTGCAACAACGTCTTTGCCGAGTCTGGCATGGGCGCGGACGACTTCGATCTGATCGAGCTCAATGAGGCCTTCGCGGCGCAGGTGATCGCCTGCAACCGCGAGCTTGGCCTGCCGATGGACCGCGTCAACGTCAACGGCGGCGCGATTAGCTTGGGCCACCCGATCGGCGCCACGGGCGCGCGCATCGTGGTCACCATGCTGCACGAGATGCAGCGCCGCGACGCCAAGTCCGGCCTCGCGACCCTGTGCGTCTCCGGCGGCATGGGCATCGCCACCTCCTTCCATCGCGCGGGCCTCTAGGCCAGCGCGGACACCTCACTCACAACTCCCAACCAGCTCCATCCAAATGGAAATCAAAAAAGTCGGCGTCGTCGGCTGTGGCCTGATGGGCCACGGCATCGTGCAAGTGGCTGCCCAAGCGGGCTTCGAAGTGGTCGCGGTCGAGAGCGCGCAGGAGTACCTCGACAAGGGGCTCGCGCGGATCGAGAAGAGCCTCGCGAAGATGGCCTCGAAGTCGGTCGAGCGCAAAAAGGCGACGGCGGAAGAGGCCGAGGCCACGCGCACGGCCGCTTGGGGCCGGATCACCGGCACCACGAACAAGGCCGACCTTGCCGACTGCGACATCGTGTGCGAGGCGATCATCGAGGACATCGACATCAAGAAGGCGCTGTTCGCCGAGCTTGGTGCGATCTGCAAGCCGGAGGCGATTCTCGCCTCGAACACGTCGAGCTTCAAGGTCACCGAGATGGCCGAAGCTTCGGGGCGCCCCGAGCGCTTCGTGGGCCTGCACTTCTTCAACCCCGTGCAGCTGATGCGTCTCGTCGAGGTCGTCCGCACGGACGCCACCGACGCCGATGTGTTCGAGACCGCGCGCGGGTTTGGCAAGGCCGTCGGCAAAGCCCCCGTCGCCTGCAAAGATACGCCGGGTTTCGTCGTCAACCGCCTGCTTGTGCCGTACATGAGCCAAGCCCTGTTGATGCTTGAGCGCGGCGACGCGTCCAAGGAAGACATCGATGTTGCCATGCAGTTCGGCTGTGGCTATCCGATGGGTCCGCTGACTCTGACCGACTACGTCGGCCTCGATACGACGCTTGCGATCCTCGAGGGCTGGGTGAAGAACTTCCCCGACGAGCCAGCATTCATCATTCCTGAAATCCTGCGCACGAAGGTTGCCGAGGGCAAGCTCGGTCGCAAGTCCGGCGAGGGTTTCTACAAGTGGGACGGAGACAAAAAATCATGAACCTAGCTACCCCGTTTTTCGTGGCCCTCGCGGCCGTTGCAACCGCGTTCGCCCCTGTTACTGCGCCCGCTCCGGCGGCCGAGTTGGGTGTGGCGTGGTCGTCTGGTGACAGCTACGTCGAAGGCAAGGCTTTCGAGGTCAGTGTGGCGCTTACCGTGGGCTCTGAAGCCGCCGAGCTTGACACTTGGCGCCTGGGCCCGGCGGCGTTTTCGGTCAACGGCAAGAAGTTGGGTGAGCGCAAGAAAGGCAGCTTGATGCTGCCCGCCGGCGCGAACATGCAGCTGACGTTTGACCTCGGTCCGGCGCTGGCCGACGCGGGCATCCGCGGCGGTTTCAAGCTGGCCTGCGAGGGCGGCGAGACCAAGGAGCTTGGCTTCTACAAGCCCGCGCCTGCCGGCCTGAACTTCATGGACCCGGCCGTGATCGCCACAGGCGATCTGGCGAGCTACCAGGTGCTTCTGTCCACGAACCAGGGCGACATGCTGGTCGAGATGTACCCCGAGCTTGCGCCGAACCACGTGCGCAACTTCCTCGACCTTAGCTACAGCGGCTTCTACGACGGCGTCCTGTTCCACCGCGTGATCCCTGGATTCATGATCCAGGGCGGCGACCCGAACACGAAGGACATCACGAAGAAGCGCATGTGGGGCACCGGCAACGGTCCGCGCATGCTGGATGCCGAGTTCAGCTCGACGAAGCACGTGCGCGGCATCCTGTCGATGGCACGCAGCCAGTCCCCGGACTCGGCGTCGAGCCAGTTCTTCGTCATGCACGCGACCGCGCCGTCACTCGACGGTGCCTACAGCATCTTTGGCAACCTCGTCTCGGGCTTCGAGACGCTCGACGCGATCGTCACGACTCCCGCCGAGTCCGCGCAGCGGGGCCAGCCGGCCACCACGCCGATTGAGCCGCAAAAGATCCTCTCCGCCACCGTCCTCTACGCCCCCAAGTAACCAAGCCATGTCCAACAACAACGAAGGCGTCCGCGCCCGCATCGAGACCACCGCCGGAACGATGGTGGTCGAGTTCAAACCCGACGTCGCGCCGAACCACGTCGCCAACTTCCTGAAGTTGGCCGAGGACGGCTTCTACGACGGCACGCGCTTCCATCGCGTGATCCCCGGCTTCATGATCCAAGGCGGCTGCCCGAACACGAAGGACCTGAACAAGGACCACACGTGGGGCACCGGCGGTCCGGGCTGGAACGTCGACGCTGAGTTCAACAAAGAGAAGCACACCCACGGCGTGCTGTCCGCGGCGCGTAGCCAGGACCCGAACTCGGCCGGTAGCCAGTTCTTTGTGTGCCACGGCGACGCGGCGTTCCTCGACGGTCAGTACACCGTCTTTGGCAACCTCGTCGAAGGCGACGACACGCTGGACTCGATTGCGAACGCGGCGACAGTTCCTGGCGGCGAGGGCTCGAAGCCCGTCGACCCGGTGCAGATCACCAAGGTCACCGTCGAGCGCCCGGAGTAGTCCCATGACCACTGCGACTGAGTACAAGAACATCGAGCTGGCCATTGCGGACGGCGTTGCGACGATCACGATCGCGCGGCCGAAGGTGATGAATGCGCTGAACCACGAGCTGCTCGTCGAGCTCGACGCGGCGCTCGACGTGGTCAAGGCCGCCGCGGAAGCGCGCGTGCTTGTGATCACCGGTTCCGGTGACAAGGCCTTCGTGGCCGGCGCCGACATCAACGAGCTGGCGAAGATGCAGCCCATGGAAGCCAAGGACCTGGCCGCCTTCGGGCAGTCGGTGTTCCGCAAGGTCGAAGAGCTCGGCAAGCCGAGTGTCGCGATGGTCAACGGCTTCGCGCTCGGCGGCGGCATGGAGCTTGCGCTCAGCTGCTCGTTGCGCACGGCGTCGACCGCTGCGCGCCTTGGTCTGCCCGAAGTTAGCTTGGGCATCATCCCCGGCTACGGCGGCACGCAGCGCCTGGGCCGCATCGCCGGTCCCGGCGTGGCTCGCGAGTGGGTCCTTCTGGGCGACATGTTCAGTGCCGATGAGGCCCACCGCGTGGGTGTCGTCAACCGGCTGTTCGCTCCCGAAGAGCTCGAGGCCGGCACCATGAAGATGGTCAAGACGATGCTGAGCCGCGGTCCCGTGGCTCTGCGTCTGGCGCTCGAGGCGATCGGCCGCGGCGGCAACATGAGCCAGCGCGAAGGCGAGACGATCGAGTGCGACATGTTCGGTCTGGCTTCGACCACCGACGACATGCGCGAGGGCATGACCGCTTTCATCGAGAAGCGGCGCGCCGAGTTCACGGGCAAGTAGCCCCGCGCATTCTCCACACACACCACCCTTATCGAAGGACCCGCTTAGCGGGCCTGAACCCTCCCATACCATGAGCACAGAACTCGTCATCGTTGGCGGCGCACGCACGCCGATGGCCGAATACGTCGGCACCCCGGGCTACGGCAAACTGAAGAGCCTCAGCGCGATCGACCTTGCGGTGCACTCGACCAAGGCCGCTCTCGAGCGCGCCGGTGTCAGCGCCGAAGCCGTCGATCACGTCGTGATGGGCAACGCTATGCAGACCTCGGCCGACGCGCTTTACGGTGCGCGCCACGTGGCGCTGAAGGCCGGCACGAAAATCGACTGCCCCGCGCTGACCGTGAACCGCATCTGCGGCTCGGGCATCCAGTCGATCGTCAACGCGGCGCAGATGCTGATGCTTGGCGAGGCGACGATGACGGTTGCCGGTGGCATGGAGAACATGAGCCAGGCACCGCACGTCCTGCGCGGTGGCCGCGAAGGTTTCCGCTTGGGCATGAAGCCCGAGCTTGAGGACGCGCTGTTCGCCAGCTTGATGGACCCGTACGCGGGCTTCTTTATGGCGCAGACCGCCGAGAATGTGGCGAAGCGCCTCGGCATCACGCGCGAAGAGCAAGACGCCTACGCGCTGCGCAGTCACCAACTTGGTGCCGCCGCCGTGGCCGAAGGTCGCTTCGCCGAAGAGATCGCGCCGGTCACGATCTCATCGCGCCGCGGGGACAAGATCGTCGACACCGACGACCACATCCGCCCCGACACGACGCTCGAAGGTCTGGCGAAACTGCGCCCCGCCTTTGGTAAGGACGGCACGGTCACGGCCGGCAACGCCAGCGGCATCGTCGACGGCGCGGCCAGCGTGGTTGTCACGACCGCCGACCGCGCGGCTGCCGATGGCTTGACCGTCATGGCGCGCATCAAGGGTTGGGGCATCACCGCCTGCGATCCCGCCGAGATGGGTCTTGGCCCAGTTGCGTCGATCCGCCAGTGCCTCGAGCGCACCGGCGTCAAGCAAGACGAGCTCGATCGTATCGAGATCAACGAGGCGTTCGCGGCTCAGTACCTTGGCTGCGAGAAAGAGCTTGGGCTCGATCGCGATAAGGTCAACGTCAACGGTGGTGCGATCAGTTTGGGGCACCCGCTGGGTGCGACCGGAACGCGTCTGATCATCACGTTGATGTACGAGCTGCGCCGCAAGGGCCTGCGCTACGGAATGGGATCTGCCTGCATTGGCGGCGGTCAAGGCATTGCGATGCTGATCGAAAACCCCGACGCGTAAGCAAGCCTCGCAACCCTCAACCGAAAGTGCTGAGTCCCGCCCAGTGCGGGGCTCAGCCAGCTGATTCCAAGAAGCCACCATGTCAAAACTGCACACCACCGAAAACGGCCAGCGCGTTGTCTCTCTCCCGGACGGCGCCAAGGTGCTGTACCTCACGAAGGACCGCGAGCTGATCAAGAAGCAGCTGAGCGGCGAGCTCGTGCTGCAGATGAAGGACGTGGATCCGGCCGATCTGCTTGACGACATCAACACCGACGTGATGACGCCGGCGTGGGTGTGCTTCCGGCATCGTCCCGAGGACATCGCTCTTGACGCGTACGCGGGCCTCTTGGACGACAATGGCGAGCGCGTGTTTGGCACGCGGGCGCTGATGGACGGCGGCTTCAGTGTGATCGTCAGCGGTCAGCGCAAGGGCACTGGCTCGTCGCGCGAGACCGCGCCGCAGTGCGAGAAGTGGAGCGGCATCGAGCTCGTGATCGCCAGCAGCTTTGCGCCGATTCACGCGCGCAACAACGTCAACCTTGGGCAGCTGATGGGGACGTACGAGCAGCTCGCCGAGCTTGAGGCCGGCAACGCAATCGAGCTCGATGAGTTCTGCAAGAGCTACGACCCGGTGACGGCCGAGATCCTGAAGGCGGGCGGCCTGTTTGCCTTCAACAAAGCCTACGAGGCCGGCAAGGCGCACGTGCCCGCGCCCATCGGCGAGTGCCGTCCGATGAACATGGCCGAGAAGATCATCCTCAGTCACCTGCACCTTGAAGAAGGCCAAAGCGCGGACTGCGTGCGGCCCGGCGACACCTGCCTCGTTAACGTCGACGCGGGCTACAGCCACGAGTTCACGACGGCGCAGGTGCACGACTTCTTGGCCGCCGAGTTTGGCGACGACTACAAGATCAAGCACCCCGACACGTTCGCCGTGTTCGAGGACCACCTTCTGTACGCCGATGGCGTCGCCAAAATGGCGCCGTTTGCCGCGACGATTCAGGTCCTGCGCGACATGCAGATCGAGTTCCAAAAGCACACCGGCGTGCGCGACTACAGCGCGAAGGACGGTGTGAGCCCGGGCATCTGTCACCAAGTGGCGCGCTCGGAGTTCTTGCAGCCCGGCATGTTCGTGCAGGCGACCGACAGCCACACCTGCATGGGCGGCGCGTCGAACTGCATCGCCTATGGCGTGGGCGCGACGGAGTACGCGGGCTTGATTCAGGCCGGCTACACGTTCGTGCGCGTGCCCGAGTCGATCCGCTTCGAGCTGATCGGCCAGCTGGCCACCGGCGTCACGGCCAAGGACGTCATCCTGCATGTCCTCGAAACGCACGCTGTCGCCGAAAGCACGCTGGACAGCGTGATGGAGTTCGGCGGGCCCGGCCTCGTGACGCTCGACGTGGACGAGCGCGCGACCTTGACCAACATGGCCACCGAGTGCACCGGCAAGACGGGGATCTGCGAAGGCGATGAGCGCCTTGCGCGTTGGCTCGACCGCCGCGGTGTGATGCCCGGCAAGTCGGTCGAAGAGATCACCGCGACGTTCGTCGAGCCCGACGAAGGCGCGCACTATGACGGTGGCGTGCACACGATTGACCTCTCGGCGATTCAGCCGATGGTTGCCAAGCCCGGCGACCCGACGTATGGCGAGGACATCAAGGACCTCGGCGACGTCAAGATCGACATCGCCTACGGCGGCTCTTGCACGGCGGGCAAGCACACCGATATGGACTTCTATGCCCAGGTCTTGGCGGAAGCCGAGGCAGGTGGGCGCAGCCTCGCTCCCGGTGTCAGCATGTACATCCAGTACGGCTCCGAGGGCGTGCGCGACTATGCGAAAGAGAAGGGCTACCTCGCCATCTTCGAGCGTATGGGCGTGACCGTGATTCAGCCTGGCTGTGGCGCCTGCATCGGCTGCGGGCCCGGCGTCTCCGAGACCCCCGATCAAGTCGCCGTCAGCGCCATCAACCGTAACTTCCAAGGCCGCAGTGGGCCGGGCCAGTTGTATCTGGCCTCCCCGCTCACCGTGGCCGCCTCCGCCGTGGCCGGCCACATCGTGGCCTTTACTCCCGGCATGTTCCGTGCCGAAGAGGTCCTGTCTAGGACCAGTGAAGAGTGACCCTCATGACCAGCTATGACATTGCGGTTCTTGCCGGAGACGGCATTGGACCTGAAGTGACCCGCGAAGCGCTCAAAGTCGCCGACGCCGCTGCCTCTGTTTTTGGCTTCAGCCTGAACAAGACCGAGCTCGACCTCGGGACCGAGCGCTGGCTGAAGACCGGCGACGTGTTCCCCGACGAGGATTTCGAGTCCGTCAAGCAGCACGACGCGATCTTTCTCGGCGCCATCGGCGATCCGCGCGCGCCCGTCGGTCTGATCGAGTACGGCATCATCGCCAAGTGCCGCTTCGACCTCGACCTGTACATCAACCTGCGCCCGATCAAGCTGTACGACGAGCGCCTCTGCCCGTTGAAGGGCAAGGGCCCCGATGACATCGACATGCTGATCATCCGTGAGAACACGGAAGACGCCTACGCCGGCATGCACGGCTTCGTGCACAAGGGCCAGCCGCTTGAGGTCGCCACGCAGACGATGGTCTACACCCGCGAGGGTGTCGAGCGTCCGATCCGCTACGCCTTCGAGGCCTGCCGCGCGCGCAACAAGAAGAAGAAGAACGTCACTCTGATCGACAAGGCCAACGCCGTGCGCGCCCAGGACATCTGGACACGTGTCTTCGCCGAGGTCGCCGCCGAGTACCCCGACATCACCACCGACCACGCCTACATCGACGCGGCCTGCATGTGGATGGTGAAGAACCCCGAGTGGTTCGACGTCGGCGTCACGACCAACCTATTTGGCGACATCATCACCGACCTTGGCGCGATGCTGCAAGGCGGCATGGGCATGGCCGCCAGTGGCAACCTGCACCCCGGCCAAGTCAGCCTGTTCGAGCCGATTCACGGCTCGGCGCCCAAGCACGCCGGCAAGAACGTCGCGTCGCCTGTGGCCGCGATCATGGCCTCGGCGATGATGCTCGACTACCTCTGCCAGAAGGAAGCCGGCGCGAAGATCGAAGCGGCGGTCAAAGGCCTCCTGATCTCGGGCGAGCTGACCGGCGTCAGCACCGGCGCCCACCCCTGCGACGAAGTGGGCGACATGATCGTCCGCGAGCTGCAGAAGTAGACGCGAGCTTGGCTCGGCACAGGTCGAGATTGGAAGAGGGCGGCGCATCGTGCGGCGCCCTCTTTGCGTGACGTCTTGTTTCCAGACGCCTGGGTTCTGAGTCCTGCACATCCGGGCTGCGAAGTAGGATGGCCGCCATGGATGGGTTTGCGAAAGAAGGCTCTTGGGGTGGGCGCATCGGGTGGTTGGGTGCGCTGAAGCGTCGCTCGCGACTGTCGTGGATGCCCCTTGCGGCGTTGCTGAGTACAGTTGTGTTCGTCGCGGGTTGTGGCCGGGCGGCCCGTCAAGGTGAGCCGAGCGATCGCGTGGTGCACTTGGATCCTCGGCTCGAGGATGGGCGCTCGTCGGCCGTTGTGTTGAGCGCGCTGAACGAGACCCTTGCGGAGTTCGATTTCCGCGGCCGTGAGTCGCTGCTGCCGGGCTGGCGAGTGATGGGCGGCGAGGCGCGGAGTGCGGGGCCGCATGGCGGGCTCTTGATTCGCGGCGGAGGGAGTCCGCCCATAGCTGCGGCTTTGGTTCTCGAGCGGCCGGTGGACTGCGCGGCGGTGAACACGATTGAAGTCGACCTGGCGATGAAGAGTGTCGCCCGCTCGCTTCTGTACTGGACGGGCGCCGAGCCGGTGGTGGGCAAGGCCGTGGTGGCCGAGGGAGCCGAGCCGTCGGCGGCCCGGACGGTGGTGTTCGATCTCAGCAGTCAAGGGCAATGGGAGGGGCAGCTGGAGGGCCTCTTGTTTCGGCTCTCTTCCGATCGCTCGCAGCCGGTCGAGCTGCTCGGCGTGCGTTTGTTGCACCGGCCGTTCTCGCTTGGCGAGAGCCCGGGTTTGCATGGCGATTCCCTAGGCGGGCCGCTGAGTGGCGACGGCGGCTTGATCCGCGGTGGCGCGACAAGCTGGCGCGCGTGGCCGGTGCCGCTTGGCGAAGAGCTCGTGGCCGATGCCCATCTGCCTGCGAGCGCGCGGCTGAGCCTGCAGCTGCGTTCGATGCACGCGGAGGCAACGACGTGCGAGCTTGTGGTCGAGGCCGGCGGCGACTTGGAATCGGTCGTTACGTGGCAGCTGGGCAAGCCACGCGGCAAGTGGGAGCCGTTCCACGCGGACCTTTCGGGCTTCAGCGGACAGGACGTGCGCTTGCACTTTCGCGTCGCCGGTGGGGCGGGGCGCGCCGACGTTGGCGCGATGCTCGGAGCCCCGCTTGTGTTCGGTGACATGCCTGACGACCGCCGTCCCAATCTGCTCTTGATCACGCTGGACACGACGCGCTTTGATGCGCTGGGCTCATCCAACGTCGACGGCGTTCGCGAGGTCGTGTCGACGCCGTTCTTGGACGACTTCGCGGGCCGCAGCTTTGTCTACCAAGACACTTGGAGCGCTGCGAATGTGACGCAGCCCTCGCACGCCTCGATCTTGACCGGCACACCCGTTCAGGACCATAGCTTGCTGGACAACTTCGGCGTGCTGGGCGAGGGCAATCTGACACTCGCCGAGCGCCTGCGCGCTGCCGGCTATCAGACGCTGGCCGTGTCGAGTCAGCCGTCGATCGGACCCGCCTCCGGGTTCGGACAGGGCTTCGACGGGTTTGCGCCGCCGACCATGGCGCGCGGGGACAACGGGCAGCTCAGCATGGACATCGTTGACGGGTGGTTGGATGAGTTTGAGGTCGAAGGCCAGCGCCCGTTCTTTCTGTGGCTGCACTTCTTCGATGCGCATGCTCCTTACAACTTGCCGAATGGGCAGCTCGATCGCTTTGTCCAGGCGACGGGCAAGGCCGTGCCACCGAAGCTGGTCAACACGGCGACTCTGCCGAAGGCAAAGGAGCCGCCGCCCTCGATTGCGTTCCTCGGCGAGGTGAACAACAAGGACTACGTCAACTTCCTCTATCGCGCCGAGGTCTCGTACCTTGACCAATTGCTGGCGGATCTGTTCGCGACCCTGAAGAGCGACGGCATCGCCGAAGAGACGCTCGTGGTTCTGACCTCCGACCACGGCGAGTTTCTCGGCGAGCGCGGGAGCTTCTACAGCCACAAGGGTCTGTACCCCGAGACGCTGCACGTGCCGTTGATGTTGCACCTTCCCGGCCAGACGGAGGGCGCGGTGATCGACGGGCGCGTCTCGACTCTGGACATCACCCCGACGGTGCTTGGTCAGCTTGGCTTGGACGGATACGACGCGGGTCGGGATCTTGTCGCGCTTGCTCGCGGGAAGACAACGGCGGTGCGCGAACGGGTGTGGTTCGAGCATGCGGACGGCATGCAGATTGGCTGCCGCGACGCGGACTACTTTTTTGTGGTGACCTTGCGCGCCGGCATGGTGTTCGGCACCGAGCCGATCCCGGACGAGCCGGAGTACGCTCGAGGGCGCGCAGTTCCGAAAGGGACGGTTGCGCTCTTTGATGTCACGGCCGACCCCGATCTCAAGCGCGATCTTGCGGAGGAGCGACCTGAAGTCGTGGCTCGCTATCGCGCGCTGCTCGACGAGTACCGCGCCACCGCGCGGCCGATCGGAAGCGAGCGGCGTGACATGTCGGCCGAACTACGGGCCGAGCTCGAGGCTCTCGGCTACACGGGCGACTAGAGCGCGGGGTTAGAAGCCGAGCAGGTGCTGTCGCTTGATTTCAGCGAGGACACCTAGGGCGTGCTGCTTCTCACCTTTGTTGTTGAGGTGCATCCAGTCGTCGAAGAACTCGCGCTTGTCCGTTAGCGGCGCAGCAATGTCGAGTAGCGGAAGGCCCTCGGCAGCGGCCACTTCGCGGATGATCACGTTCTCCTCGGCGACCGTCGCAACGTAGTCCTTGTCTTCCTCGCGGCGTGCTGCGGCGCAGGTCGCGAACGTGGACAGGTAGAGCTCGACGCCGGCGCGCCTGGTGACGGCGGCGATGTTGGTCAAGTTGCGCCGGAAGGTGGGCAGCGCGTCGGGATCGAGCGGCATGCCGGGATCCAGGAAGTCGTCGTTGATGGACGGCTTCATGACGTGGGTCTGCAGGTTCCCGGCCTGCTCTGCGAGGTTGCGCCCGCGGGTGGTCCATGCGTATAGCCGAGACGCGCGCACCAGGAAACTGTCGAGCACGTTGGGCTCGCTCTGTACCCATGCGGCACGCAGATGACTGTAGTCGGCCTTGAAGCCACTCATCTGCAGAGCGAGAGCGTCGTTGGCCGCGTGGTACACGATGATCGCATCGGGATCGAGATCGAGCAGGCGCAACTCGAGGTTGATCAGGTTCTCCGCAGTGCCATAGCCGACGGTGCCACAGTTCACAACTTCATAGACGCGCCCAGCTGGAGCCGCCTTGTTCAACATGCGCTCGAGGCGCGCGGGATACGTCAGCGTGTCGTTGGTCGCGCCCGTGCCGTAGGTCGTCGAGCCACCCACGCAGAGGATGCGCGTGACTCCGTCGGGTTTCGCCTTGGTGATCTCCTTCCCGCGGAAGCCGAGCGAGTTGATGTGAAAGCTGAAGCGCTTCCCGGGCTTCGCGTTGGCGGGTGCTTGGCGCGAGCTGCCCGGCTTCAGCGTGAAGCTGAGAAACGGGTGCGGCTCGTAGAATGACAACAGCGGATCGACCGGCATGAAGTTGTCCGTCGACAGACCCTCCACTCGATCGACAACGCGCGCGCCAAGTTCAAGGCAAACGAGAGTGACCCCAAGGGCCAGGCCAATCTTTCTGATCCGCGTCATAGAGTTCGTCACAGCGCGCCCAGTCTACTTGCCGAGCGGCGTGACGGTGATGGATGTCGCGCCGTGCGTTGTGAAGTCGTCCAGCGTTAGGACCAGATTGCCGCCCTTGCGCGTCTCGGCGCCGGTGGCAACACCGGCGGCATCGAGCCATGTGATGGCGTACTCACCGGGTCCCACAATGCTGGTGTCGAGCCCGATGGTGTGGCACTCGATCAGCTCTTCGCGGCCCTTGCCCGGGATGCTCAGCGTGTACTCGGGAATTGGGAAAACGCGCCAGCCGCCGCCGTCGGCCTCGCTCTGACGCTCGAGGCCCACGGCGCCCTCGGTGGTGATGCCCATGGCCGAGACAAGCGCGCCGCGCCCATCGAGGTAGCGCCGCGTGGGCGATTCGAGGCTCTGCACCGTGCCGGCCTTCGTCGACAGAATCGCCGCCGCCACGCCACCGGCGCGCGCAAGGTGACCCATCGGCGCGATCGTCTCCTTGCGCCCTTTGGGCTGCCAGTCTTCGTCGGACAAGTTGCAGAACAGCTCGTCGCCGCCGTCCCATGTGAGCCGTAGGCGCACGGCGCCGATCTGCAGGCTGTGGCCAGCGGCGATCCACTCGGAGAGCTCGAGCTCGCGGCCGCGCTCGTCGATGTACAGAATCGCCGATGGCGTGCGGCCGGGACTCGCGAGCACTTGGAACAGCGCGCTGCCCGCCCACCAATCACGCGCGCAGCTGCCCGGGCGCGTCTCGGAATACCACCAGTAATAACCGGCGTTGCCAAACAGGGCGGTGAGTGTCTGCGTGAGGTCGCGCTCTTCCGACGTGTATCCGCGCGACATCGTGGGGCGCTGCGGAGTTGTGAAGCGCGTGGGCGGGCCGATTCCCGCGCGGACCGACAGCTCATGCAAGCGGCCAAGGGCGAAGTGCGGCACGACCTCGGTGTAGCGCCCACTGCGATCCTTCGCGGGGGGCGACGCCTTGATGAAGAGCGAGCCTGGAAGGACATCAACGAGGCCGCTCCACGTCACGTTGCCGCCACCGAGTGAACCCTCGCCAGCGACGGGGCCGCCATGGATTTCGCGAAGATGTTCGAGGACGCCAGCCAAGGCGCCGAGCGAAGTGCGGATCAATCCCCAGCCCTCGATGGCCTGGTCGAAGTCGGGCTTCGGGATGTCGACGGTCAACGAGTCGGAGAACGTGCCGCGTGTCTGAAACGTGTCGTGCAGCTCACCTTCAACTTCGTCTACGAGCTCGAGTGCCGCCGTGGGCTTGAGGAAGCTACCCCCCGCGCGGGTTTTGATCTCTAGGCCATTCCCTCCGACCAGACTTTTGCCTTCCAAGCCGACCGAGTTGAACATCCAGTTGTGGTGCAGACTGAAGCCGTAACCGGCGCGGCCCGCTGCGGCCCGTAGTTCTTGCAAGCCTTCGAGTCCACCCCATTGGCGCCGCGGTGGCATGACGTCATTCGGGTAGCCCTTGTCGTAGCCGTCCTTCTGCCATTGGTGCATCCAGATTTGAACGTCCGTGACCCCGAAGCTTGCGATCGCTTCTATGTTCGCCGTCGCCTCGCTGAAGGGCGTGCTGTTGAGCGACAGGTAGAAGGGGATCCCGAGCGACTTGCGCGCAGGCGACGCGGGGCGACTCATCGAGGGCAGAACGTCCTCGAGGCGTGGGCTCCAGCTGATCCAGACGCGCTCTTGAACCGGCCGCCGCATGCCGCTGGTTGAGTTCATGTACTGCGCATGCTGGGCGAAGCGGACCTCGCCGTTGCGCCCCTTCTCGCCCGGATAGGCGGCGAAGATGTTCGAGGCGTTCGTGAATCCGGCGTCGAACCATGCGGTCAGGAAACGCGGGTCTTCCGAGCGCAGGTCGACCGCCGCGACGGACGCGATGTCGAAGTAGGGGACGCGGAACACGGAGACTGCCTCGGCGTTCTTGGGCGCCAAGACTCCACCTAGGTCGAGCTCGGTTCGACCGCGCCTGGGAGTCGGTGTGCGGATCACTTCGAGGCGCAGCGACCGCCCCATGGCGGTGATGGTGGATGTGACGTTGTCCACATAGGTGATCGTGAGCGTGCCCTTTTCGCTCTTGATCGCCGCGACCTTGGGCAGCTTACCCGCGCCGATCACTTCGGCACCCGACAAGGGCACCACGACCGAGTTGCCGTCCTTGATCGAGATGAGGTCGAGGTACGTGTTCGGCTCTCCGCTGACGATCCAAGTGAACGCGTCCTTGCCGTTGCCGATTCGCGCCTCGTAGTTTTGACCGCGCTTCTTGAAAGGAACCGGAGCCGGATCGAGTTGGACGCCAAACGGGACGACGGCTTCCGAGAAGTGGCCGTCCGTGAGCTCGGGGATCGAAGCTTGCGTCGCGCTGTGTCCGGCACTGCGCTGGCTGCCAACGGGCGCGGCCGTGGCGTTTGGATCGAGGCGCGGCGTGATGGCGATCTCGCGCGGGCCCGGGTTCGGGCTCTGGCAGGCGAGGGCCACGAGGGCAAGCAGGCAAGTCTGGAGTCGTTGGATCAGCATGCCTCTATTGTGGCAAGCGGTGCGGCGAAGGGGGAGAGTGGGCTCGGCTTGTGACACCGCAGATACGTGCGTGGCGTCTGGTGTGCGACAATGACGACGATCATGAGCGATGGAATTGAAGGTGGACTGAAGGTGCGGCCCGAGGACTTCGTGGTTGCGGAGGTGGCGTCGTACGAGCCTGCGGGCAAGGGGACGCACTTGTGGCTGCGGCTCGAGAAACGCGGGCTGTCGACGCGCGCCGCGATCGGGCGGCTTGGGCAGGTGCTTGACTTGGCGCCACGACTGTTTGGCTATGCGGGGCAGAAAGACGCGCGCGCGGTGACCAGCCAGTGGGTTAGCATCGAGCATCCGCCGGCGGATGCGTTTGAGCGCTTGCAGGACTTGGAAGGCACGGCGGAGGAGTTGACGGAGCAGCGGCCGCTTGTGATCAGCGCACAGGTCTGGCACAAGAATCGGCTTGGGCTTGGGCACCTGTTCGGGAATCGCTTTCGCATTCGGATGCGGGGCGTGGCGCCGGAGGTGGCGGCGGGGATTGAGGCGCGGCTGGATGAGCTCGTTCGCTGTGGCGCGCCGAATGCGTTTGGGCGGCAGCGGTTTGGGCATCGTGGCGACAGCGGGGCGATTGGGGGCGCGCTCCTGAAACGCGACTTCGCGGGTGCGGTGGAGCGGATCCTGGGGCGGACGAGCGAGCGCGACACGGGCCGGATTCGCGAGCCGCGCGAGCTGTTCGATGCGGGGGACTTCGCAGGTGCGCTGGGCGCGTGGCCGCGGGATTTCGCTCTGGAGCGGCGTCTCTTAGGAAAGTTGGTCGCCGGCTTGGATGCCGAGGCGGCGATCGGGTCGGCGGACAAGCGCGACCTGGACTTCTTCCGCGCGGCGTTTCAGTCCGAGCTGTTCAACGCGGTCCTCGAGCGCCGGCGCGCGCAGCCAGGCGGCTTGGGCATCTTGGACGGCGAGCTGGCGATGCGGCTGCCGATCGCCCGCAAGGCGTTTGTTGTGGAGGACCTGGAGCTTGAGCGCGCGCGGCGCAAAGAGCTCGAGATCTCTCCGACCGGGCCGCTGTTTGGCACCAAGATGCCGCAGCCGGGTGGCGCCGCTGCGGAACCCGAGTCCGCCGTCCTGGTGGCACGCGGGCTCGAGCTTGCCGACTTCGAAGGCGGGCTCCCGGGCGGCCGGCGCGCGCTCGTGATGCGCGTTACCGAGGCCTCGAGCGCGGTCGGCACCGACGACCACGGCGACTTCGTCGAGCTCACTTTCATGCTGCCCAAAGGCTGCTATGCAACAAGCCTGATCGACGCGCTTTGGTACTCTGCTAAGCCATGACCGAGGACCCCACAAGCGCACCGAAGTCTGCGACGTTCCCCGCCGCGCTCTCGTCGTGCGAAGTGCACATGCGCGTGCTCCTCGAGGGCTTGGCCGACGCCGTGGTGATGGTGGACGAGCGCGGAATCGTTCACGCGGCTGGCGGCGGCGTCAGCGATCTGTTTGGCTACGCGCCGGCCGAGATCGTGGGCGGCGACATTGGTCTGTTGTTCTCGTATTCCGATCGCGAGCGCGTCGCGCACGAGCTGGAAGGCGAAGACGCGGACGGCCTCGAGGTGCGGCTCGAGCTGCGCGGCCTCATGAAGGACGGGGACGGCTTTCATGCCGAGCTCTACCTGCGCAAAGTCGACCTCGCGTGTGAGCGCTCACGCGTTCACTTCGTCGGCACCATTCACGACCTGTCGGGCAAGCGCGCCGCCGAGGCCGCGCTTGCCGAGAGCGAGCGCCGCTTGCGCGCGCTCTTCAATCAGGAGTTCCAGTTCATCGGCTTGATGAAACCCAACGGGACGCTGATCGAGGTCAACCAGCCGGTGCTCGATCTGGCGAAGACAACACGCGCCGAACAGCTGAATCAGCCCTTGTGGGACACGGTCTGGTGGTCGCACTCGCCCGAACTGCAAGAGCGTGTCAAGGCCTGGACGAAGCTGGCGGCTGCCGGCGAGTTCGTGCGCGAAGAGGTTGAGATTCTGGGCGCGGGTGGCAAGTTGGCGACGGTCGACTTCTCGATCAAACCGATGCGTGACGACGATGGCGAGATCGAGCTCTTGATCCCAGAAGGCCGCGACGTGACCGAGCTCGTAGCGGCGCGTCGGCGCGAGACAGCGATGCTGGAGGCGCTTGCCGAGATCGGCGAGTCGGCGTCGATCTTGGCGCACGAGGTGAAGAACCCGATCACCGCGCTGAACTTGGCGCTGCGTGCCGTTGCGGACTCGATGGGGGCGGACGAGCGGGCCTTGGTCGAGGATCTCGTGACACGCATGCAGCGGCTGGAGAGACAGATCCGGCGGACGCTGTCGTTTACCAAGCCGCTCGAGCTCGAAGCGACGGAGTGCGACCTTGTTGTTCTTGCGGACTCGATTGTGTCTGAGCTGCGTTCCGAGTTCGAGGCCGCAGGCGTGCCGCTCGAGGTCTCGTTTACCGATGACGACACGACGGTCTTGGCGGACGAGCATTTGATCGGCGAAGTGATCTTGAACCTCTTGCGCAATGCACTCGAGGCAATCGTGCGCGAGGACGGGGCTGCCGCGGTCGAGGTGCACCCGTCTCACCGCGCGCCGATCGTGCGGCTGTCCGTACGGCACGAGGGCGAAGACGCGCCGCTCGAACTTGCGGTTGGCGACAGCGGGCCGGGCGTCTCCCCCGAACTTGCGGCTGACCTCTTCCGGCCGTTCCATACAACCAAAGCGCAAGGCACCGGGCTGGGGCTTGCGCTGTGCCGCAAGATCGTGCGCGAGCACGGCGGCTCGATCGACATCGGCGCAAGCCGCTACGGTGGCGCGCGCTTCTCGATCAAGCTGCCGCGCTACGGGGGGAACTCATGAGTCAGGCTCCGATTCGAATCTACCTGCTAGACGATCAGACGATGCTGCGCGCGGGCTTCCGCAGCCTGATCGAATCCGATGCGCGCTTCTGCGTTGTGGGCGAGAGCGGGGATCCGCGCGCGGCTCTCGATGAGCTCGCCGAGCTGAGGCCCGATGTTCTCTTACTCGACATCTCGATGCCGGGCCTGTCGGGCATCGATGCGATTCCGCACGTGCAGAAGCGGTCGCCCAAGACGCGCATCGTGATGCTGACGCATCAGATTGGCCAGACCTTCGTCGATCAGGCGATGACGGCCGGTGCGGAGGGCTTCCTCGCGAAAGACTCCGAGCCCGAGGAGCTGTTCCTGGCAATCGTGTCGGCGTTTCGCGGGCGCTCGTTTGTGACGCCGCGTGTGCAGGGCGCCGCTCAGCACATGGGCTCGGGTGAACCGCTGCCGGGCCGCGCCGCGACGGGGCTGCCTTCGCTCACCCCGCGCGAGCGCGAGGTCTTCCTGCAGCTTGCCCTTGGCAAGAGCAACAAGGAGGTCGCGACGGCACTCGCGATGACTGTCGGAACCGCCAAGAAGCACCGCGAGAACCTCCAGCGCAAGCTGGGAATCTCAAGCACGGCCGGGATGGCACGCCTCGCGATCCGCGAAGGCCTGATGGGTCTGTAGCCGCGAATCCCACGCATACGGTGCCAGGCACAAGTTGCACAGGATTCGGCACCGCAGAGCGCCCTTCATGTAGCGAAGTGCCATCGGTCGCAAGTTGCCCGACAGGTCGAAGGGGGGCTCAGTGCCGAATCCTGTGCAACTTGTGCCTGGCACCGTATGCGTGGGATTCGCGGCGCGGCCAGCTATTGGCCGATGACGAGCTCGAGTGCGTTGCTGGTTGCGAGCGTACCGGCATCGAGCACGACCCATTGGGCATAGGTCTCGGCGCCGAGGAGTGCGGGGGAGAGTGGGATCGCGAACGGCAAGGTCGCGCTGCCGGTGGGGCTCGTGGCGGTTGCGATCACGGTCTGTGGACTCGCGATTAAGAAGGAGCAGCTACCGGCCGCGCTTGGAGCGGTGCTGGCGGAACAGAACAAGAAGGCGGGCTGCGAAGCGGGCGCGTCTTGGATGCCGACGCTGATGTTGCCACCGAGCAGCGGCGTGCCCGTCAGGTTCATCGCAGAGGCGAGCCCGCTCGGGCCCGCGCACGCGGCGCCGAAGGTCTGGAACACGAAGCCGCCGGAGTCGGTTAGCAGCAGCTGAATGAGCTCGCGTCCAAACATGGGGTCGTTGCCACTGAAGAGGACCTGATTGCCACGCCGCACGATGAAGTCGGGATCGGTGCTTTCGACGCCGGGGTTCAGCGATTCGGTGACAGGGTACGTGCCGGCGGGCGTGCCATCGGAGACCCAGAGCTCGGCGCCCGTCGCGCTCTCGTGCGCATAGAACACGATGCTGTCGCTCATGCCCGCCTGCAAACGCGAGCCGTACTTCGGATAGAAGCTGGAGGAGTTCCAGCCGGGAAAGGCGTGCAAGAAGACCGTGCTCCCGGCGGAGCCATCGCTCGTCCAGAGGCCGTCGCCCGCGAAGAAATAGACGCGGCTTGCAGTCGCCGTCAGCATCTCCCCGCCAGTCGTGAATCCGTCTTGGGCCGGTGACGGCACGGTCTTGAGCAGGCTCGTCCCCGCCGCGGTGCCATCCGACACCCAGAGCTCCTCGTAGCCGCTGCCCGGCAGGATCGGGAGGTTCTCTCGGTGGGTCATGAAGTAGAGGCTTGTGTCGGTTGCGGCGATGCCGAGGACGCTCTCGCCCTGTCCTTTGCCGGGCAAGAGGTCGAAGAAGATCGAAGGAGCCGAGCTCGGACCGCTTGTCCTCCAAATGACGGCGCCGTCCAGGCTGGTGGTGGCCGCGAAGTAGACTTCGGATGCGAAGGCGGTAAAGAGCTTGGGGGACGAGCTCTCGGGGCCGGGCTCGAGATCGGCGAGCAACTTGGTCCCGGTTGCCGTGCCGTCCGTGGTGGAGGGCTCGTAGCCGGTCAGCGGGTTGTTAAGTCCGAGGTAGGCGAGGCCGCCTGCCTCGATCGCTTTTCCCGCGAAGGTGCTTGGGCCTAAGGGGAGCGTGCCCGGCGCCGTGCCATCGGTGACGTATAGGGCGTTGTCGCCTTTCGGGGTGCGCCCTAGGAAGAAGACTTTCCCAAGAGCACTCCAGAAGGCTTGGGCCGACTGTAGCGGGATGGGGAGCGCGGCGAGGTCCACCGCGAGATGCGTGCCTGTGGGAGTCCCATCACTGACCCAGAGTTCGTTGAAAGGGATCCCGCAGAAGACCAGCTTTCCTTGCAGGGCTGCGCCATCGAGGAGAAAGAAGAAGCTGCCGGGCAGGGGAGCGATCGACTGAGTGCCGGCCGCAGAGCCGTCGGTCACGAAGAGCTCTGGGCCGACGTCGGACCCGACGAAGAAGTAGGCCTTGTCCTGGACCGTGATTGCGCCCTTCGGGTTCGAGTCGGCGGTGGTGTCGGGCGTTAGGTTGGCAACCATCTGCGTGCCGGCTTGCGTTCCGTCCGTGCGCCAAGGCTCGGTGCCTTCGGCCGTGGTTGTGCCTTGGAACCACAGGCCGCCGTTCGCAAACGAGGCCTGGTTGATCGCGGTGATCGCGGGGAGCTCGACGAGTTTGGTGGCGGTGGTGAGATCGGTTTGCCAGAGCGTAGCGGTGCCGCTGGGGAAACTGGGGTCAAACGTTGTGAACGCCGTGAAGGTGGGCCCCACGTTTAGGTTCAAGATGACCGGGGCCGACTGGGGCAGCTGGAGATGTGTCCCGGCGACGGTGCCGTCGGTGCTCCAGATGCCTCCTGGATTCACGAAGGGTGGCGTCGTGAAGCTGGCGATGCCGGGGCTTGTCTCGACGACTGCGTTGATGGAGCCTGGGTAGATCTCGAACGTGCCCGCGGGCGTGCCATCCGTCCGGAACAGGGTGCGGGTGCTTCCGTCTTGGGTGGCCGTGAAGTACAGGACGTTCCCGATGGCGCTCAGGAGGATTGGGTCCGAGTCGCCCGTCGGATTGAGGTCCATGAAGAGCGACGTGCCCGCTGTCGTGCCGTCGGAGGTCCAGAGCTCTTGGCCGGTTGCGGAGTGGGACGCGCGGAAGAAAAGCTTGCCGCCGAAGAGGACCGGATTCCCTGGGTGGGTCGAGGCCAAGGTGCCAGGGCCGAGCGGCCACGTATACGAGAACACTAGGCTCGTGCCGGCGGAGCTGCCATCCGTCTTGTAAAGGGCCTTGTTGTCCGGCCCGTCGCTGGCGAAGAAGTACAGCGCACCTCCCCAGATCAGGCCATCACTAGGGAGTGAGCTGGCGGGCCCGAGCTCGAGGTCTTTCACCAGCTGTGTGCCGAGTCCCGTCCCGTCCGTACGCCACAGCTCGAAGCCCGTGTTCAGGTCGCGGGCCATGAAGTAGACGAAGCCGCCCATGACGAGGTGCTCGCCCAGCGAGTCGACCGAAATGGGGATGCTGGAGCCACTGCCTCCATAGATGTCCTTGACCAGCACGGTGCCCAGTGCTGTCCCATCGGTCTTCCATAACTCGTTTCCGATGTCCGAGTCGACGACTGTGAAGTAGAGCTCGCCATTCATCTCAACGAACGCGTTGGCGGACACGCCTGCGAAGACAAAGGGCCATTCGCGTAGCTGCGTCGTGCCTGCTGCGGTGCCGTCGCTCGACCACAAGCGGAAGGCGTCGTCACCGGCCGCAAAGAACAAGGTCTGCGCGCCGAGTGCGTGGAAAGCGAAGGGCTGCGTGTCGCCGCTTGTGGGCATCGTTGCAAGGTCGGTGACGATGGACTGCGCGTAGCTTGCGGGCGCGAGAGCGGCGAGAGCGGCGAGAGCGAGGGCCGAAAGGGGGAGTCTCATGCGCGAGGTGTGGTTGGGGGAGCGCGGGCTGGTGCATGGGGCGTAGCCCACGCGGCGGGGCGCGTTACGCCGATTAGCGTACGCCAAGGTTCCTAGCCAGGGTACGCACATCGGCGTATCGCGCCTCGCCGCTCTCTGGGCGAGGATTAAGGCATCAAGAGCAAAGGCCCTCTCTTTTGGGGCCGCGCTCAACGGACCTGACCCCTTCGGTGGAGTGAACGATGTTGAAGAACAAGCTGTCCCGGCGCACTTTCCTGAGCCTCGCAGGCGTTGCGGGCGTCGGCGCCGGAGTCGCCGCCAAGACGGCCCTTGGAATCACCGACGGCTTCTTAGAAGACCTGGGTGAAGGCACCGTGGCCGACGAGGTCGTGCCGACCGTGTGCGAGATCTGCTTCTGGAAGTGCGGCGTCTTGGCGCACAAGAAAGACGGACGCGTGTTCAAGATCACGGGCAACCCGTCGCACCCGCTCAGCCGCGGCCGCCTGTGCCCGCGTGGCGCCGGCGGGCCCGGGCTCCTGTACGACAACGACCGCTTGAAGAAGCCGTTGATTCGCGTCGGCGAGCGCGGTGAAGAGAAGTTCCGCGAGGCGACTTGGGAAGAGGCACTCGACCGAGTCGCCGAGGGTTTCCAGAAGGTCGCCGATGAGCACGGTCCCGAGGCAGTGGGCATGCTGTACCACGGCGCGGGCGCGAGCTTCTTCAAGACGCTGCTGCACGGCTTCGGCACGCCGAACATCGCGGCGCCCAGCTACGCGCAGTGCCGCGGCCCGCGCGAGGTGGGCTTTGAGCTGACTTACGGCGAGGGCGTTGGCAGCCCTGAGAATCTCGACATGCGCAACACGCGCACGCTGGTGCTGATCGGCGCGCACCTGGGCGAGAACATGCACAACACGCAGGTGCAGGACTTCGCCGAGTGCCTCGGCAAAGGCGCGAAGTTGATCGTGGCCGACCCGCGCTACTCGACCGCCGCGGGCAAGGCCGACTGGTGGCTGCCCGTGCGGCCCGGAACCGACATCGCGCTGATCCTGGGCTGGATGCACGTGATCCTGCGCGAGGGCTGGTACGACAAGGCGTGGATGCAGCGCAACACGATCGGGCTCGACAAGCTCGAGGCGCACGTGGCGCGCTACACCCCCGAGGCCGTCTTTGTCGAGACGGGCATCGAGCCCGACGTGATCGTCGAGACCGCCGAGGCTCTGTCCGCCACCGCGCCCGCGAGCCTCGTGCACCCCGGCCGCCGCGTGACTTGGTACGGCGACGACACGCAGCGCAGCCGCGCGATCGCGATGCTGAACGCGCTGCTTGGCAACTGGGGTCGCCCCGGCGGTTTCAACATGACCAGCAACGTCCCGATCGCGAAGACGGAGCTGCCCGCCTTCCCCGAACACCGCCCGATCGCGGACAAGCTGGACGGCCAGTACATCTTCGCCGGCAGCCCGCTGGCAAGCGGCCTGCGCGACGCGACTCTGACCGAGAAGCCCTACCCGATCAAGGCGTGGATGGTCTACGGCTGCAACCTGCCGAACGTTCTGCCCAACACGCAGAAGACGCTTGATGCGATTCAGAAGCTGGACTTCATGGTGGCCATCGATGTGCTGCCGGCGGAGGTCTGCGGTTGGGCCGACGTTGTGCTTCCCGAGTGCACGTATCTCGAGCGCCACGACGACCTGATCGCGCCGTGGTACCGCGAGCCCTTTGCCGCTCTGCGCCAGCCTGTCGTCGACCCGATGGGCGAGTCGAAGCCCGGCTGGTGGATGGCGAAGCAGCTGGCGAAGCGCCTCGGCCTCGAGCAGTTCTTCCCGTGGGAGAACCCGCGGGAGATGATCCACGCCCGCCTGAAGGCGAGCGGCTACAACGCGGCGCAGATCGCCGACGTGGAGCAGCGCGGCGTGATCCTCGGCGAGCCCGAGCCCCTGTACTTGCCGACCGACTACGAGTACGAGTACGGCACGCCGTCCGGCAAGATCGAGTTCTTCTCGCAGCAGCTGGCCGACGCGGGCTTCGACCCGATGCCGACCTACCGCCGCCCCGAGATGCCGCCCGCCGGCAGCTTCCGCTTGTTGACCGGCCGCGCGCCGTCGCACACGTTTGGGCGCACCGCGAACAACTCCTTGCTGCTGGACTCCTACCCCGAGAACGAGCTCTGGGTGAACCGCGTGATCGCCGCCGACTTCGGCCTGCTGCACGGCGGCTACGCGATGGTGTTTGGCGAGGGCGACACCAAGACCGGCCCGATCCGCGTCAAGGTCACCGAGCGCATCCGCGCCGACTGCGTGTACATGGTGCACGGCTTTGGCCACTCGGCGCGCGGCTTGTCAAAAGCGCACGGCCGTGGAGCCAACGACTCGGCCGTGACCACCAGATACGAGACCGACCCCCTGATGGGGGGCACCGGCTTCAACGTCAACTTCGTCCGCATTGAACCCGCTCCTGATTCGTCGCTCGGCGGCGTGGAGGCATAACGATGCAATCCCTCACCAAAAGACGCTTCGGAATGGGCGTGGACACGGTCGCCTGCGTCGGCTGCAGTGCCTGCGCGATCGCCTGCAAGACCGAGAACGACGTGCCGCAAGGGCACACCCGCCGCTGGGTGAACCAGCGCGTCGAGGGCCGCTTCCCGCACCTGACCATGATGGTCTGGTCGGACAGCTGCCAGCAGTGCGACGACTCCCCGTGTGTCGACGCGTGCCCGACCGGCGCCAGCCACGTGCACGAGGCCACCGGCACAACTCAAGTCGATCGCAACAAGTGCACGGGTTGCAAGGCGTGCATCGCGGCCTGCCCTTACGGCGCGCGTTACGTGCGGCCCGAAGGTTACGTCGACAAGTGCACGTTGTGCATCCACCGCCTCAAGCGCGGCGAGCGCACCGCCTGCGAAGAGGTCTGCCCGACCAAAGCGATTGTGGTCGGCGACCTGAACGACTCGCGCTCGGAGTTGTCGCGCCGCATCGCCGCTCGCCATCACCGTCGTCAAAAGGTCGAGGCCGGCACCAACCCGCGTTTCTACTTGTTCACCTGAGCCTCATCCTGTCATGCAGAACACAACCTTCACCGAGCTGACCACCACGCGGATGAACCCGCACGTCGACCCCGGCTTGCACATCTGGGGCTGGGAAGTTCCCGTCTACCTGTTCCTCGGCGGCCTTGCCGCGGGCCTCTTGATCCTGTCGTCCTACGCCGTCTTGTCACGCAAGAAGCGCGACCTGCCAACCAGCGCGAACTGGGCGCCGCTGCTTGTTGTCCCGGCGTTGCTCATCGGCCTGACGGCGCTATTCCTCGACCTCGAATACAAGCTGCACGTCTACCGGTTCTACCTGACGTTCCAGCCTACGGCGCCGATGTCGTGGGGCTCGTGGATCCTGGGCATCGTGTTCGTGACCAGCGGACTGTCGACTGTGTACGCGCTGTACCAGCTGCCGTGGTTTGCGAATCTTGGACTGGCGAAGATGCGGCTGCTGCAGGCACTGCGCGGGTTCGCCGGCCGCCACGAGCGCGGCCTCGCGACCTCGAACTTGGTGCTCGGCATCTCGCTCGGGATCTACACGGGCATCCTCCTGTCGGCCTTCTCGGCGCGCCCGCTTTGGAACTCAAGCGTGCTCGGCATGATCTTCCTCGCCAGCGGATTGTCGAGTGGCGCCGCGCTTGCCGCGCTCATGGCCGCCCGACTGAACCGCGACGAAGCCTCGCCCGAGCACGAGTTCTTGGTGCGCTTCGACCTCACTTGCATCGTGGTCGAAGCGGGCCTGATCGGCCTCTGGATCGTCGGCCTTCTGACCGGTACCGAGGCTGGCCGCGAGGCCGCCGCCCTGATCCTCGGCGGGCCCTACACCGCCGCCTTCTGGTCGCTGGTGGTCGCCGTCGGCCTGGTTGTCCCCGGCACGCTCGAGGTCATGGCCCTTCGCTCGCGTTGGAACTCCCACCTGGTCGCACCGCTGTTGGTGCTGGTCGGTGGCGTCGCCCTGCGCTTCATCCTTGTCAACGCCGGCCAGGTCAGCGCCATCGCGCAGACCGTTGGCCACGGTTGATCTCCCCGCTCACGTCCTACTAGGCAAAGTCATGAACTCCACACCAAACATCCACTTGAGCGAGAGCGGAGCCAAACCCTATTGGTCGCCGTACCTCGCGGGCGCAGGCCTCGGCCTTGTCCTTCTCGCTTCCTTCTTATTGCTGGGCAAAGGCCTCGGTGCCTCGGGCGGCTTCGGCCGGCTCGGCCTGTACTTCGTCAGCCTCGTGGCGCCGAATCACATCCACAGCCTCGAGCACGCCAACGAGCTCTTCAGCGCACCCGTCCACTTCATGAAAGACGGCATCGTCTTCTTGGGTTTCGGCGTGGCGATCGGTGGGTTCTTGAGCGCTCTTGCCGGGCGCCGCATCGTCGCGCTCGGCACGGTTGAGCGCGGTCCAAACGCGACCAAGTTCCGCCGTCTTGCGATGGCGCTGATCGGCGGCCTGTTGATGGGCTTCGCGGCGCGCCTCGCACGCGGTTGCACCAGTGGCCAGGCTCTCTCCGGTGGCGCGATGCTCGCCGTCGGGAGCTGGGCTTTCATGATCTGCGTCTTTGCCGGTGGTTTCGGCTTTGCATGGTTCGTCCGGAGGCAATGGAAATGAACTTCCCCCTGAATGCATTCCACGAGTTTGGAGTCGACGGCTCCCTCTTGATCTCGCTCTTGATCGGCATCGGCTTCGGCTTCATGCTCGAGCGCGGCGGGTTCGGTAGTAGCAAGGTCTTGGCGGGCATCTTTTATGGCCGCGACTGGCGCGTCCTGAAGGTCATGTTCACCGCGATCGTCGTCGCGATGCTCGGGCTCTTCCTGACCGACGGCGCGGGCCTCTTGGTCATGGACCAAGTCGCGTACCGCTCGACCTACATCTGGTCGCAGATCGTGGGCGGGCTGATCCTTGGCGTTGGCTTCGTGACCGCGGGTTACTGCCCGGGCACGTCGATCGTCGGCGCGGTTAGCGGCAAGCTCGATGCGATCTTCACCTTGGTCGGGGTCGTGCTGGGCATCGGCGTCTTCGAGGAGACCTACGTCTATCTGAAGGACTTCTACTACTCGGGTTACATGGGCGAGCTGTCGATCGCCGCCTGGGCCGGCGTGCCGCAGGGGCTGGTCGTCTTGGGCGTCGTCGTGATGGCACTTGCCGCTTTCTGGGCGGTCGAACGCTTCGGCCCGAAAGGCGCGTTCAGGCGGGACCCGAGCGCCGCGAAGGCCGAGCGCCCCGCGCTCTTGAAGACGGCCGGCGTCGCGCTCGTTGCGGGCTCGCTTGTCATGGTCGTGCAGTTCGCCGGTCCTGGGCAGTCGAAGGCGATCTTCGCCCGCGGGCCCGAGAACGTGCTGTTCACCCCGAAGGTCGAGGCGCTCGACGTCGCGGGCTGGGTTGTTGAGGCGCGCCCCGACCTGATGGTCGTCGACGTGCGCAAGGACCCCGCGGCGAGCGGCGTCCCCGGCGCCATGGAGGTGGCCGCCGAGGACCTGTTGGACTACCGCCGCCGGCCGGCGTTCGCCACCGACCGCGTGATCGTGATCGTGGACGAGGATGGCGGCGAGATCGGCCACGAGTGCGTGCGCTCGCTGCGCGCCTCGGGCTTGGATGTCGTCCTGATGGCAGGCGGCGCGCTCGCTTGGCAGCGCGACGTGCTTGCCGAGCCCGAGGGCGACGCGGACGTCGACCTGCGCGCCGCCGCCTTGCGCATGCTGGTCAGCGGCAAGAGCGCCTTCGACGGCGCCGCCCCGCCCCCGCCTCCGAAGAAGGGCGCCGCCCCTCCCCAGCGCAAAAAGAAGAAGGGCGGCGGCTGCTAGGCTGAACTTACTGAGCCAGGTTCAAAAGTGAACACCCCCGACAAGAGGTGACTCCTCTTGTCGGGGGTGTTCACTTTTGAACCTGGCTCAGTAAGTTCAGCCTGGATTCCGTATCATCTGCCGACCTAGCGGGAGTGGCGGAATTGGTAGACGCCCAGGATTTAGGTTCCTGTGCCTTCACAGGCGTGGGGGTTCGACTCCCCCCTTCCGCATATTAGTTCATCAGCTCGGCGTTGTGACTCGCACGCGCGGCGACCTTGGTGCCCGCGAACTCCGTCGCGAGCTTCGCGAACTTCTTGGCCAGCTTCTCGTCCGCGCCGTCCTTGAGCATCTTCTTCTCAAGCTTCGCGAACGCCTTGGCGGCCTTCAGCTCGAGCACGATGTCCTCGGCACCGAAGCGCGCCTGCAGCTCGCTGCAGCGGCCCGTGAAGGCCTCGTGGTCTTCGACATCCGCGGCAAGTCGATCGAGGCTGTCCTTCGCATCCGCGGGGAAGCCGTTGTTCAGCATCCAAGAGATGCTCTTCAGGCGCGACTCGACGCCCGCCTCGATGCGGTTGGCCAGTTCGACTGACGAGGCGCCGACTTCGCCGCCCTCGGCTTGCAGCTCGTCGAGCTCGACAAGCGCTTTCGCCAGCTTGCCTTTCTGATAGTAGGTCCAGGCCTTCTTGAGGTCGCTTGGCATGTCTTTCGGCAGCCGCTTCTTCGCTTTGGCCCAGGCCTCGATCTCGTCTTCGATCTTGCCGCCGATCGAGCTGTTCATGCCGACCAGCAGCACCTCGCCCTCAGCCGAGAGCAGCACGCTGGAGGGCAGGCCGCCAAGGCCGGTCGAGAACGGCGGGCTGGTGGTCCACATGGCGCGTCCACCCAGCCAACCCATGTCGAGGGCGAAGCGCTCGGCCTTGTCGGCCTTCGCGCCCTGGGATTCGATGAAGAGAACCTGCAGGTCCTCGCCGTACTCTGCTTGCAGTTTGATGGCCGTCGGCACGGACGACCCGATGCAGGTGGGTCAGCGCGTGCCCCAGAACTCGACCAGGACCGGTGTGCCCTTCATGTCGGCGAGGCTGGTTTTGCCCATCGAGCCGATGGGGGCGTCCTTCCAGGAGTACTCGGGCGTGTCGCCTTGGCTGACGCCGGCCGCTGCCGGAGTCGCAAGGGCCGAGTTCAGCGCCAAGGCGCCGGTAGCGGCCAGCACGAGGGCGGGTGTGATGAAGCGTGAGAGGTTCATGGCAATAGAATTGAAGGCAATGGGTCCGGTCATAGCTTTGCAGACCGAGGCGGGATCGGCGGATCCCGTCCGGGAAAGCCGTGTTTGGAACGTGTAATCTCGCCCTGGCGGCGGTGGGGACGAGGGTGGGAATTACGATTCGTTCACAACAAGTCCTGGACGATTCGGCTTGTATGCCGTGAAGTTCATGGTGACCTTGGACTTTTCTTCACTTTGGGAGTCAAGCACCTAGGGATACCGCTGGCAGGTTCAAACATGGAAACCGACACGCAAGACACCCCACAGCCGAACGCTTTGCCCCACGACGACCTCGCGTGGCGCTGGTTGAAGAACCTCCACGTCCTCAAAGTCATGGTGCGTGAGGTGCTCGAGGGGGAGTGCCCGCTTCCCGACCATGACAATCAGATGACCTTCTCTCAGGTCAACCTGATCAAGCTGATCCAACGCGGCTGTGACGAGGAAGAGGGCTGGTCGCTGCGCAAGCTCAGCCGCTACATGCAGGTCAGTCTGCCGGCTGTCAGCAAGGCCATCGGGCGCCTAACGCCGCAGGGGTACCTGGCTCTGAAGGGCGACACGAAGGACGGGCGCAAGCGCCGCGTGACCGTGACCCAGCGCGGGCTCGAGGCGCTTGAGTCCTTCAAGCACTGCCGCGAGGAGCGCCTCAAGTCGCTGCTCTCGATGGGGGCCACCGGGAACATCGAGACTTGGAACGAAGGGCTCGAAGACATGGTGGGCCTGATGATTCGCCTCTGCCGCGGCGGGCACGTACCGGGTCTCGCTTGCGACTGCCCCGACGAAGCCGCGCACTCCCACGAGAAGCACGCGCCCGGCTGCCCGGTGCGGCGCCACCTGCACCACCTCGACGAGTAGCCGCTACTTCGCTTTCGGGCGGAAGACCTGCACCACGTCCGGGTCGCCCTCGAGGTACGCGCCGCCGATCAAGTCGATGCAAAACGGCACGGCGGGGAACACGGCGTCGAGGCACACCCGCTGCGCCGCGGGCTTGCCCGGCAGCGTGATGACCAGGCTCGAGCCAAGGATCGCGGCCGTCTGCCGCGACAGGATTGCGGTCGGCACACCGTCGGCCAAGGACGCCGCGCGCATCGCCTCGCCGAAGCCGGGCATCGTCTTCTCGCACACGTCCTCGATCGCCTCGGGCGTCACGTCGCGCAAGGCGGGGCCGGTGCCACCGGTTGTGCAAATCAGGCTGCAGCCAAGCGCGCTCAGCTCGCGGATCGTCTCTCCGATCAGCGCGCGCTCGTCCTCGATGACACGCCGCTCGTACACGACCTCGGTCGCAAGGTAGTCGTCGAGCGCCGCAACGATTGCGGGCCCGGACTTGTCCTCATATTCGCCGCGGCTGGCGCGGTCCGAGATCGTGATCACGCCAATGCGCGGGGCATCGCTAGCTTCGTTCAGTTGGCTCATGGCAGGAGCATACCGTTCGGCTTCCGGGTATGGTGCGGGATCCATGCGCATTGCCATCGACTACACAGCCGCCGCGAGCCACTGGCCCGGCGTGGGCCGCTATGGCCGCGAGCTGGTCCGCGCGCTCGTGTTGCGCCCAGACTGCCCCGAGCTTGTACTCTTTGAGCACGGAGGCGCGCAGCCGCTTCCCATTGCTGCCCTGGGGCTCGATGCGGCGCCGGCGGGACTTGTCGAGCGCGTGCGCCTGCCTGGCTCGCGGCGCTTGATGAAGCTGCGCTCGGCTGTGGGCTTTGGCGGCCTTGAGCGGCGGCTGGGGAACGTCGATCTCGTGCACCGTGCGTTCATCGACATGCCGCCCCTGCGCGGGCTCGACTACCTGGCTCCGCTGCTCGAGTTCGGGCTCCGCGATGCCAAGCGGGACGCCGCGCTGGCGCGCAGCTTGGCGCCGGCTAAGCGCGTCGTGGTCGGCAGTACGGCGGGGCGCATCGAGGCCGTCGAGCGCCTCAGCCCTTACGGTTTCGAGGCGTTCCGCGCGCGCTCCTTCACCACCGGCGCCGACCACTGGCTGCGAGCTGCCAAGCCGCGGACAGCGCTTGAGAACTTGGCGGCCGGCGCACCGCGTTTCCTGGTGCTGGGCGCGGTGGGGAGCGCTCGGCGTCCGCTGCAAATCTTGGCAGGTTTTGAAGCGCTTGTGGCAAGCCTGCCACCGGATGAGGCGCCGGTTTTACACTTCGATGGGCGCGCCGGTGACGCGGCCGATGCATTCAAGGCGGCGCTAGCGGCGTCCCCCGCGCGTGCGCGGGTGACGTGGAATCCCAAGCCCGACGAGGCGGCCCTGCCCGAGCTCGTCGCGGGCAGCACCACACTGGTTCACCTCTCGCGCGGCGAGCTGTCGCCGATCACGGCACTCGAAGCGCTGCACTTTGGCGTGAGTGTCGTGGCTTCGCATCTGCCCGCCTTCGAAGAGGCGCTGGGGGACGAAGTGCTCGTCACACCCGAGGCCGAGGTCGACGCCGAGGCGCTTGGCGCGGCGATGGCGCGCGGTCTTCGCGCGGGCCTCGACGAAGAGGCGCGCCGCGTGCGCCAAGGAGTCGTTGCAGGCCACACGTGGGACGTGTGCGCGGCCGACCACATCGCAATCTGGCGCGAGGCTCACGAAGACCCCGACTTGGACAGAGCCTAGTCCCCGGTGTAACCCATCGCGGCGAGGTTCGCGCGCTCTTCGTCGGTCAGCTCAAGCGGCTGCGCTGTGGCCCGCGCGCGCATGATGTCGAGCAGCTCTCCGTGATGCTTAGCAAGCAGCGCTTGCGCCCAACCCGGTGTTTCGACCTCGAGGTCGTGTCGCTCTTCGGGGTCGTTTTCTAGGTCAAACGCGCTGGGCGTTTGGTCGAGCAGCGCAGCGTCGCGCGTCCAACCGACGGCCTTCTTCTGGTCGTCGTACCACGCGAAGCGACGCTCGATTTGCAGTGGGTTCATCCCCGCCATGAAGCTGAGCGTCGGCGTCTGGCCGACCGCGCCGGGTGCCTTCAACAGCGAGTGCCCGATCCAACCCGGCGCAGGCTCCACGCCCACGAGAGCCGTCAGCGTGGGGGCCAGGTCGACCAAAGAGACCGTGCTCGTGTTCTTGCCAGGCTCGATGCCGGGGCCGCGCAGGACGAGTGGAATGTGCGCCTCTTCTTCGTAGACCGACGTGCCGTGCGCAAGCGCCTCGTGCTCTAAGAACGACTCGCCGTGGTCGCTCGTGAGGACAAGGATTGTGCTGTCGGAATCGAGGAGCTGCAGCACCTTGCCAAACCCGCGGTCGAGGTCGGCGGCACCGCCGCGGTACAGACGCTTGAGTTTGGCCGCCTGTTCGCGCACGACGCGCACGCCTTCGGGATCGCCTGCGAGGGCACGCGGCGCAAGCGCGCCGAGCTTGTCGAAGATGGGTTTGAATTCCCAATCGTTGGCGTCCGCGTTCGCGCCAAACAGCTCGGGGTGCGCGGCGAGGGTCTCGGGCCGTACGACGTACGGTGTATGCGCGCGATACGTCTGCACGTAGAGGAAGAGCGGGCGCCCATCATCGAGCTCGAGCGCAGTCCGCACGCGGCCAAGCGTGGCGACGTCGAAGTCCTGTTCCTGGGGCGCGTCGAGGAACAGCTCGAACCCACGGTCGAGCCCGTGCCGCGCCGTCACAAGGATGCCGTCGGTGACAGCTGCCGTGCGGTAGCCGGCCGCGCGCAGGCGCTCGGGCAAAGTCTCGAGCCCGTTTGGCAGGCTCAGATTGTGCTGCGTGGCGCCGTGCTGATATGGGTAGAGGCTGGTCAGCAGCGACGCTTGCGAGGGCAGCGTCCACGTGGCCGGGGCATGTGCGCCCGTGAACGTTAGGCCGCTTGCGGCAAGCGCATTCATGTTGGGCGCGAGCGCCGGGTCGCCGCCCCACGCGGCGAGGTTGTCGGCGCGGAAAGTGTCGGCCATGAACACCACGATGTCGGGCCGCGGATCGGGCTGGGCGACTTTTGCGCGGACAACCGGCGTCGTGAAGAGCGCGAGCCCGCTGCCGCCCTCGACGTGGAACGTGAGCTGGCCTTCGGCGTTGCCGGGCAGCTCGACGTGGTGGGGGTGTGGCGTGTCGACAAGCGCCGGCGCAAGCGCCTCTTCGAAGAGGCGCTTGCCGTTGAAGGCGACGCTGAGTGTGCTGCTTGTGGCGTTCGCGGCTTCGGCGGGCGAGCCGAAGAGCTGCGTGCCGAAGACGAGCTCGGTGGTCTGGCTGGCGAGGGCGGGCAGGTCGAGGGAGAAGCTCTCGCCGGGAAGCAGCGAGACGCCGTTTGCGGTCAGGCCAAACAGCGAGAGACGCGGCGTGCGCTCGATCCACGCGAAGTAGTCAAGTGTCGCGTTTGCGAAGCGGCCCGCGCGGTCGAGCAGGAACAGCTCGTCATTCAAGACGAAGAAGACCCCGTCGGGCAAGCTGTCTGGGCCGGTGAAGCCGGACGGGATCGTCGCGATGGGCAGCTGTTCGTTTCCAAGGCGCAGCTCGTGCGGATTGCCGCGCTCGGGCACGAAGCCGATGCCGGGTAGCGCGAGGCGCGCGCGGGTGACGGCGGGCCATGCGGTCGGGCCACGATCTTCGGGGCGGACTTGCGCGTGGACGCGGATCCATTGTGGGTGGCGGTCGCCGGCCTCGGTCGCGCGCGCAGGCGTGCCGCTTCGCTGTCCGACAAGGCGCGGGCCGTCGAACAGGTTGAGGTGCGTGGGCGCGTCGTTTGTGCTGGTCGAGCACGCGGCCGTTGCGAGAAGGAGCGTGGCGAGGAGGCGCGACATGGGGTTACTCGGGTGTGATCGAGAGGCCGCCGGAGCTGCGCAAGACGATGCGGTAGCGGCGGCCCGGGCGCGCTTCGATGAAGGGCGCCTCGCCGTGCAGGGCGCGCACGCCTTTCGCGCGCGCGGCTTTCGGGTCGGCGGCGTAGGCCCAGAAGTGCTGCCACAGATCGGCGTAGAACGGATCCGTCTCGCGGCCGTCGGCGTACACCGCGGGCAGGCTGCCGGCGCTCTCGATGACCATGCCTTCGTCGGGCCGCTGGCGCTCGCCGAACACGCGTTGGAACAGGCAGACCGACGTGCCGCGCAGGAAGTCGCCGGCCTCCACGTAGCTGTCGTCGAACTTGATGACAAGCGCCTCGAAGTAGATGCGCGTGCCCTCGACGGCGAGCTCGAGCGGCTGGCCAAGCGGCGCGCCATCGGGACCGAGCTCGGTGAAGCGGAAGTGCGTGCGCTCGCCTTCGGGCGTGGCCTCGCGGCGCAGGACTTCGATGCGCGCGAGGCGCCGGTCGACCTTCAGAAGTTGCATGGCCGCGGTGAGCGTCTCGACCTCGGCTTGGCTGGCGGCGAGGTCGAGATCCAGCTGTTCGATGCGGGCATCGCGCTGGGCGACGTCGTCCTGAAGACCGGCAATCGCGGCGTCCTTTTCGACCAGGTGTTTGCGTGCCGTGGCGAGCTGCGCGTTCAGGCCATCGGCCGTCTTCTTCGCGCTGTCGAGGTCGGTCTCGAGCGTGGCGATCGTGGACTCGGCGTCGCGGAGTTCGGCCTCGTGATCGCCCAACTTCCCGCGCAAGAACAGCGTCCACCAACCGCCGATCAGAACGATGGCGAGCAGCAGGACGGTACGCAGGATGGAGTGCAGCTTGTTCACGGTGGGCGCAGGCGCGCGGGTGCGCATGACTAGGAAATCATTAATGAAGGGCCCGCGCCACCGGCGCGAGGACAAGTCCGAGCCCTTTTGTTGAGCCGCCGCTTTTCAGGTGGCGTGTGAATCACTATGACATGGGCATGCAGGAAGAGCTTGAGGCCACGGGGAAGCGATACTGGGACGCGCAGAAGGGCTCGGGCTTTCGTGGGCTGATTCTGCTGCCGTTCACGATTCTCTGGTCCATTTTCGGGGCTCTGTTCATCGCGATCATCGCGACCGTGTTCTCGAAGTGGTTCAAGCGCAAGGGTTGGTCGCTTGTGCGATTGTGGGGCCGCGTGCCGCTTTGGTGGCATGGGATCCGGCTCGAGATCACAGGCGGTGAGCGCGCCGCGGCTCCCGGTGCCAAGCTGCTGCTGTTCAACCACGTGAGCGTGGCGGACCTCTTGGTGTTGGCCTCGATCTCGCCGGACAGCGCGGTGGTGATCTACAAGGAAGAGTTCCACAAGATCCCGGGCATTGGGCAAGCGCTGCGCGCGCTGGGTTGCATTGCGGTCGACCGCAGCAACAAGGACCGCGCGATGGCGTCAATGGCGGCCGCCGCCGAGCGCGTGCGGGCGACGGGGGCGGCGGTGATGATGGCGCCCGAGGGCACGCGCTCGCGCAAAGGCGGCCTGCAGGAGTTCAAGCTGGGCGCCTTCCACTTGGGCGTCCAGACCGGCGCGCCGCTTGTGCCGCTGGTCATGCGCGGCATCGATCAAGTCTCGCCGATGGGCTCGCCGCTGATCAGCTCGGGCGTTGTCGCCGTCGACTTCCTCGAACCGATCTCGGTCGAGGGCCTCGAGCGCAAGGACGTACGCGCGCTCGCCGAGCGCACCCGCGAAGTGTTCCTGGAGTACCTCGCGCCGGAGCGCAGTTAGCGTGAATACGGTGCCAGGCACGATTCACCCTCTAAGGGATGACCGCTCTGCGGTCATCCCTTAGAGGGTGAATCGTGCCTGGCACCGTATTCACGCTAACTGCGCTCCGGCGCGGCGAGGGCTGGGCGCTACGCCTTGAACTCGGTGTACCAGAGGCCGTGCTTGTTGCAGTTCGAGACGGCGTACAAGGTCGTGCCGGCGGCGACGCGCAGGGTCATCGAGGCGCGTGGGGTCGAGAGCGTGGCGTTGAATTCGGCGGTCGCGATCTCGATGCGGTTCTCGTCGTAGAGGCGCACGTTTGAGATGTGATGGGCCGCACCTTGGGGGTGCTTAACCTCGAGCGTGATGTCGACTTCGTCGCCGCGGCGCGCGGTGGCGATCGTAGGCATGTGCTTGTTGCCGGCGGCGGCCATGAACCAGCCGCCCCACTCTTCGGGGCCGGTCGAGGCCTCTTGCGCGGTAGCAGTGGAGGCGAAGGTGGCGCCGAGGGTGGCGGCGGCGGCGGCTTTGAGGACCTTGCGGCGGGGGAGCGTGCTCATGGGAACGTCTTGGTTAGGAGGTAAGGCGAGTCGTCGCACTCTACTACTCAGAAGAGCCAATGTGAGAGTCCATGCCCATTACGTACGGAGCCAGGCTCAAAAATGAACACTTTGGCGGGCAGCGGGTCTTCATACAGAAGCCCCTCTGCCCGCCAAAGTGTTCATTTTCGAGCCTGGCTCCGTACGTAATGGGCTTGTTCACTTCGTACGATGTAGCCATCATGGAGCATGAACTCGCTGAACCTGCTTTGGTGCGCAACCCCTTCTCTGGGCTTCGGGTCTCGGACTTGGCGCATGCGTTTGTCGAGGACTTGATCGCCGAGCGCGGGGTCGAGCCTCCGAACCTCCGGCACCTCTTGAGGTGGGCCGACCAGATTGACTTTCGGCTGGCCTCGCCCGAGAAGCGTCAAGCCATGTTGGACCACAGTCGGGAAGTCTACGAGCAGTGGCAGCCTGGTTTTTGGGCAGTGCTGATCTTCACTGCTGGCGGCTTGCTGTTCACCCACGACCAGCCCGAACATGCGACCATGAACTTGATGATGCTTGGGGGATTCTCCTACTACTACCCGCGAGCGATGCGCCGCGACCGCGCGCTAGCGCAGTGGCTCGAGAGCTGAGGCACCCGCCTCAAAGCCGCACTTGGCGGCCTTGTTGAAAGCGACGCCGTCCAGGTAGTTGCCGGCGAGGAAGAGGCCGGCGTGGTCCGCCATGCTGGCGCGGATGCGGCGGATGCGGGCGAGGTGGCCGACTTCGTATTGGGGGATCGCGCGGGGCCAGCGGGCGACCTCTTGGAAGATCGGCTCGGCGGCTTGGCCTTCGAGTTGGAAGAGGTGCGCGAGGTCGGCCTTGGTGATCGCGACGAGCTCGTCGTCGGACAAGGTGCCCGAGGCCGTGTCGGTGGCGCCGCCGATCATGCAGCGCATGAGCAGGGTGCCGTCCGGGCTGCGGCCGGCGAAGAGGTGCGTGTCCCACAGGACGCCGAGGATGCGCAGGCCTCCGCCGCGTTGGATCAGCGCGCCGAAGCCACGCGGCGCCTTGGCAAGCGCCTCGGGGCCGTACCCAAGGCCGACGACGGCGACGGGGGGCGTGGGAATCGCCTCGAGCTCGTCCGCGACAGTGGGCGCCACGCTGCGGATCAGCATTGCCGCGGCGAAGGACTCACCGGCGAGGATGACGGCGTCGGCGTGCAGGTCTTCTTGGCCACTGCCATCAGCTCCTTGAGCTGCGCTGCGCGGACCGATCGTTACGCGCCAGTTGGTGCCGTCGTGGTCGAGGGCGCGCACCTCGGTGCCGCGCAGCACCGTGAAGTCACCGGCCGCTTCACCGCGCTCGGCGAGCGCGCGGGGCAACGAGTCAAGCCCGCCCGCAAACGAGGTCAGCTTGCCACTCGGTCCACCCGGGCCGCCACTCGCGGCGCCCTTCTTCTTCTTGAGCGCGACCAGCGCTTTGACAAGCGAGCCGTACTCGGCCTCAAGCTCGGCCATCCGCGGGAAGGCTGCGGGCAACGAGGTCTTCTTGGCGTCGCCAGCAAAGACACCCAGGACCATGGGCGCGATCAAACGATCGGCGGCCTGAGGCCCAAGTCGCCGCGCGGCGAAGTCCCACACGCTCTCGTCAACGCTCCCGCCATCGGGACCCACAAGCTTCTTCTTGAACGGCTCGGTCGCGATGCGCGCGAGAGCGCCGGGCGACAGGATGCCGCTGGTGAAGAACTTCAGCGGGTGCGCTTGGATCTCTTTCAGCTTGGCGTCGCGGACCAAAAAGCGCCGCGCGGCGGCGTCGTTCGCAGCCAGCTTCTCGAGGCCCGCGGCCTTGACCAACGTGTCCATCAAGGGCTCGTTGTCGAGGTATCCCGTCGGCCCAGCCTCCAGCATCCAGCCGTCGCGGCGGCGCGTCTGCGCTTTGCCGCCGACGACGTCTTCGCGCTCGACGATGGTGATGTCAACCTCGACGCCTTTCTCACGCGCGCGGTCCACACAGCCACGCGCCGCGGCAAGCCCGGCAATGCCGGCGCCAACGATCACAACGCGCTGCATGGAGACCTCGGGCATGGTCTTTAGACCGTCTTGCTGAACAGGTTCTTGCCCTTGCCCTCGTGCTTCTCGCGCCAGTGGACGTCGAAGCACATGGCCAAGTTGCGGATGAACAGCTCGCCTTCGGGCGTGGCCTGGATCGTGTCGTCGTCGATCGTGATCAAGCCGTTCGCAACGGGCTCTTCCAGACGTCGCAGGTCCTCGACGAAGTAGTCCTCGAAGACAAGCCCGAAGCGCTCCTCGACCGCGCGCCGGTCGATCTTGAAGTTGCACATCAGGTCGTGCACGACGACGCGCCGCAGCTTGTCGTCATCGGTCAAGGCAAGCCCCTTCTCGATCGGCAGCTCACCCTTCGCGATCGCCTCACCATAGGTGCTGAGCTTCTTCATGTTCTGCACGTACGCGCCCTGAATGTCGCCGATGCCGCTGATGCCAAGCGCGACCACGTCGTCCGCCGGAATCACCGCGTAGCCTTGGAAGTTGCGTCGCAGCGTGCCGGCGCGTTTCGCTTTGCTGAGCTCGTCGTCCTGGCGCGCGAAGTGGTCCATGCCAATCGGCTCGTAGCCGGCGCCCAGGAACAGCTCGCGGACAAGGCCAAAGAGCTCAAACTTGACTTCCGCGGGCGGCAGGTTGTCCTGCATCAGCTTGCGCTGGTGGCCGCGAATCCACGGCACGAACGCAAAGCTGTAGACCGCCGAGCGATCGGCGCCCATGTCGATCACGGTGCGCACCGTCTTCTCGAAGGTGTCTGGGGTCTGGTGCGGCAAGCCGTAGATCAGGTCGACGTTCACACCGGTGAAGCCGCGCTTGCGCGCGTGGTCGATGATGACTTGCGTCTGCTCGACCGACTGCACGCGGTTGATCGCCTCTTGCACGACGTGCGTGAAGTCCTGCACGCCCAAGCTGATGCGGTTGAAGCCGTGGTCGGCCAGGACGTCGATGTGTTCCGAAGACGTGACGCGCGGGTCGACCTCGATCGCGAGCTCGGCACCGGGCACGGCGTGGAAGTGGCTGAAGAACTTCTTCAACAGGACGTCGAGCTGCGCCGGCGTCTGATACGTGGGCGTGCCGCCGCCAAGGTGCAGTTGCGAGATGCCGCGGCGATCGGGCAAGTGCTTGGCCAGAATCTCGATCTCGGTCGCCAGCATGTCGAGGTAAGGCGTGGCCTTCTCTTTGTGCGGCGAGATGATGACGTGGCAGCCGCAGAACAGGCAGCGCTCTTCGCAGAGCGGCAGGTGCGTGTACACCGAGAGCGGCGCGTCCGCCTCTTGGTTCGCCAGCGCGAGGCGCTCCGCGTAGACCTCCTTGGTCATCGAGTCGTCAAACTCGACCGCCGTGGGGTAGCTCGTGTAGCGCGGGCCTGGTCGGTCGTACTTCTGCAGGAGCTCGGCGACGTGGCTGCGGTCTGTAGGGCGGGAACTCATGCTTGGACTCCGGTGGGTTGGTCGGCTTCGCTTCGCAGCGCTTCGATCAAGGCTTCGATGCTCTCAAGGGGCGCGTCGGGCATGATGCCGTGTCCGAGGTTGAAGATGTGGCCGCGGCGTGGCATGCGGGAGATGAACTCGAGCGCGGCTTCACGGGTCTTCTCGGGGCCGGCCAGCAGGATCGCGGGGTCGAGGTTGCCTTGCAGCGCTTTCGTTCCCGTCTGGGCGTTCGGGCCCGTGTGCTCGCCCAACTTTGCGCGCAGGCCTGGAAGGTCGTTGCGCCAGCAGAGTGCGAGGCCGTCGGACGGCAGTTCGCTCATCGACTCGGCCAAGTGCGGCGCGTCGTTCGCGAAGAAGATCGTCGGCACGTCGTTCGCGCGCAGCTCCGAGAGCAGGTCGACGATGTGCGGCCGCACGTGTGCGGTCCAATCGCGCAGCGACAGAAGGCCGCCCCACGAGTCGAACACCTGCACGGCATCGCAGCCGGCTTCATGTTGCGCGGTCAGGTAGCGCGCGGACAGTTTGGCGATCGTGGCCATCAGCTCGCCGAATAGGACCTCGTCCTCGGCCAGCATGGCGCGCAACTTGGGGAAGCCCTGCTTGCCGCGGCCTTCGACCAGGTACGCGGCTAGCGAGAACGGCGCGCCGGCGAAGCCGAGCAATGCTTGTTCCTCGGTGAGCTGCGGCTTGACGATGCGCTGCGCGGCGGCGACCTCGGGCGCGATCTCTTCTTTGTCCGGGACATGCAGCGCGCGGATCTCGGCGGCAGTGGTCAGAGGCTTCGCGATGATCGGGCCCGGATCAAAGCGGAACTCGACACCTAGCGCGGACGCGGGGCTAATCAAGTCCGCGAACGTGATCGCGGCGTCGAGGCGGAAGCGCTCGAGAGGCATCATCGTGACCTTCGCGGCCAGCGACGGATCCTCGCACATCTCTTCAAACGTATAGCGCGTCTTGAGCTCGCGGTACTCGGGCAGGCAGCGGCCCGCCTGGCGCATGATCCACAGGGGGCGGCGTTCGGTCTCTTCGCCCAACAGGGCGCGCATCAATAGGGGCTTCATCGTGGTGGGTCCTCTTCTTGTGTGAACCGGTAGCCGACTCCACGTTGCGTGTGGAAGTGGCGCGGGTCGTCGGGCTCGCGCTCGAAGCGCTTGCGCAGGCGCACGATGAAGTTGTCAATCGTGCGGGTGGATGGAAAGATCTCGTAACCCCAGGCTTCCTCAAGGATGTCTTCGCGCGACACGACCTCGCCGGTGCGGTCGGCGAGGCACTTGAGGATCAGGGCTTCCTTGTGAGTTAGCTCGGCTTCGGTGCCGTCCCAGACGGTGCCGCGGTAGGTCGCGAAGTCGATGTGGTTGCCGCCGAAGTCGAGCGCGGTGCTTGGCGTGTCGGAGGGCGCGTACCAAGTGCGGCGGCGCAGAATCGCTGCCACGCGCAAGAGGAGCTCCTTCAGCGCAAACGGCTTGGGCAGATAGTCGTCGCCACCGGCTTCGAGTCCACGAATGCGGTCGTCCTGGCTGCTCTTCGCCGTCAGGAACAAGACCGGAGTCTGGATGCCCTCCCTGCGCATCGTCTCGCAGATCGTGAAGCCATCGAGCCCGGGCAGCATGACGTCGAGCAGGATCAGATCCCAACCACCAGCGCGGATGCGCTCGAGCGCAAGCGGGCCTTCGGGAGCGATCTCGGTCTCGTAGCCATCTAGAAGCAAGTTTTCCGAGATGCCCTCGGCGAGGGTCTCTTCGTCCTCGACGACCAGAATGCGTGCGGGTCTAGTGGATTCGGTGCTCATGCAGTGGCCTCCTTCTCGTGTGCCGCGCGCCACCATACGGTGAACGTGGCGCCATGGCCTTCGCCTTCGCTCTTCGCATCGATTTCACCGCCATCGAGCTCGACAAAGCGGCGCACGATGAACAACCCAAGCCCCGAGCCTTTCGTCTTGCGCACGAGCTCGTTGCCGGGCCGGAAGAAACGCTCGAACAGCTGATGCGCGATGCGCGGCTCGAAGCCCATCCCATTGTCGGTGACCTCGAGGCGCACGCGCGTGCCCTCGCGCCTGGCGGTGATCACGACCTCGCCTCCACCTTGCGCCTTGGTGCTCTTGAACGCGTTGCTGACCAAGTTCGACACGACGGACTGCACGGCGGTGGCGTCCGCGAAGACCTCGAGGTCGCCGGGAACTTCCGAGTGAATCTCGACGCCATGCACATGCGCCGTGCAGCTGATCGGCTCGATGGCGTGCTCGACAAGCCGGCCCAACTCAATGCGCTCGGGCGTCAGCTCGACGCGGTCGTCATCGAGCCGCGCGGTGTCGAGCAGGTTCGTCACCATGCCCGCAAGCCTTTCAGTCGACTGCACCATGCGCTCGGAGATGCGCCTTGTGCCGGCCTTGTCGGGCTCGCGCAGAAGCAGTGTCTCGGCCGACAATCTGAGGCTGGCAAGCGGGCTCTTAAGCTCGTGGCTGACGGCCGCCAGGAAGTTCTGCTGACGTCGCAAGAGCTCGGTGCGCGCGCGCAGCGTGACGCCGATCAGCGCGACCGTCGAGAGCAGCACGAGCACGAAGAACCCCGCCTCCCAGTAATAGCGCGTCAGGCGTGCATCGCGCCGATGCCGCAGCATGTCCAGCTTGCCGCTGTCGACGGACGCCGTGCCGTCCTCGTTGAACTCGACGTCGCCGAACATCGGCTCAAGCTGCTCGGGCGTGAAGTCGTGCTCGCTCGCCAGTAGCGTCGCAATCGAGGCATCGCGCTCGTAGGTCTCGGTGACCTTCGCATTCATCTGGCTGGAGTAAATCCCCTGGTCCACGACCCACCACGTGACCTGCGCGAGGCACGTCATCAAGAGGATCACGAAGACCAGCTGCACGGGGCGGCTGGCTCGCAGGCTAGAGGGATCCCAGGCAGGCATGGCTTTAGGCGAGCGCCTCTTTCAAGACGCTGGCGAATCGATCGATGTCAGCGTGCGTGTGCGCGAGCGACAGGAAGCCGACCTCGTACGCGCTCGGCGCGATCGAGATGCCGGCGTCGAACATCGCCTGGAAGATGTGGCCGTAGTGCTCGGCGGCCTTCGGGTCGATCGCCTCTGCGCTGCGCGGGGCGGGACCCTCTTGCAACGACATCCAGAAGATCGAGCCCTGGCGCACGAGGCTCCATTTGCGGGAGGCCAGAATCGGCGCGACGAGGCTCTCGAGATAGACGCCGAGCTCTTCGAGTTTGGTCCACGCGTCTTCCGCGATCAGCGTGTCGACGGCAGCGATGCCAGCGGCCATCGCCAGCGGGTTGCCCGACAACGTGCCGGCTTGATAGACAGGACCGAGCGGCGCAAGCTGCTGCATGTATTCGCGCTTGCCGCCGAAGGCGCCGACCGGCAGGCCGCCGCCGATCACCTTGCCGAACGTGGCGAGGTCGGGCTCGATGCCGTACAGCTCGGCCGCGCCGCCGGGGGCGAGGCGGAAGCCGTTGATGACCTCGTCGTAAATGAGGAGGCTGCCGGCTTCCTTCGTGACGCGGCGCACCGCGGCGAGGAACTCCGGAGTCTGCTTCAACAGGCCGTTGTTCGCGGGCAGCGGCTCGACGATGATGGCGGCGATCTCGTGACCACGCTCTTGAAACAGAGCCTCGAGCGCAGCGATGTCGTCGAGTGGCAGCACCAAGGTCTTCTCGGCGAATGCCGCGGGCACGCCGGCCGACGCAGGCTCGCCGAACGTGACTAGTCCCGAGCCCGCACTGACGAGCAGGTGGTCCGAGTGGCCGTGGTAGCAGCCGGCGAACTTGACGAAGTAGTCGCGTCCGGTCACGCCGCGCGCGAGACGGATCGCGCTCATCGTCGCTTCCGTTCCGGACGAGACGAAGCGCACCATTTCGAGGCCGGGGTACATGCTCGTGACGCGCTCGGCCAGCTCGAGTTCCGACTGGCAAGGCGCACCGAACGTCGTGCCGCGCGTGAGCGCGTCGTTTACGGCCGCGGCGATCGCGGGGTGGCTGTGGCCCAAGATCAAGGGGCCCCAGCTGCAGACGAAGTCGAGGTACTCGTTGCCGTCCACGTCGCGCGTGCGCGACCCGGAGGCGGACTCAAGCACGGGCGGGTGCCCGCCGACGGCGTTGAAGGCGCGGACGGGGGACGAGACGCCGCCCGGGATGACCTTTTTCGCGCGCGCGAACAGCTCGGTGCTCTTTTGGTGGTTCATGGTTGTAGGGCTCATAGCCAGCCTCCTTGCAGCGCCTCGCGGGCGTGGTACGTGATCAGGATGTCCGCGCCGGCGCGGCGGAAAGCGTGCAGGTTTTCGGACACGATCGCGGCTTCGTCGACCCAGCCGCGCTCGGCCGCGGCTTTGACCATCGAGTACTCGCCGGACACGTTGTAGATCGCCAGCGGCAGGTCGGATTGGCGGTCGATTTGGCTGACGATGTCGAGGTAGGCAAGCCCGGGTTTCACCATCAGGATATCCGCGCCTTCGGCTTCGTCCAGCGCGGCCTCGCGGCTGGCCTCCCACTTGTTGCGCGAGTCCATTTGGTAGGTCTTGCGGTCTTTCGGGATGTCGGCTGAGTCGCCGGGCGCCGAGTCCGCTGCGTCGCGGAACGGACCGTAGTACGCCGATGCGTATTTGACCGAGTACGACATGATCGCCGTATCCACCAGGCCGTGGTCGTCGAGCTCTTCGCGGATCGCCATCACGCGGCCGTCCATCATGTCGGACGGCGAGACGACGTCGGCACCGGCCTCGGCGTGCGCGCGCGCCATCAGCGCAAGTTGCTCGAGACTGGCGTCGTTGACGACGTGGCCGTGCTCGATGAAACCGCAGTGGCCGTGATCGGTGTACGCGCACAGGCAGACGTCGGTCATGACAAGCAGCTCGTCCCCATAGGCATCCTTCAGTGCCTTGATCGCCATCGGCACGGCGCCCGACGCGAGGCTGGACGTCTTGCCAAACGGATCCTTCTCGCCGGGGCTCGCAAGGCCGAACAAGAGCACGCTCTTGATGCCCAGCTGCATGTCGCGACCGACGTCGTCGACCAGCTGCTTGCGGCCGACGCGGCTGATGCCGGGCATCGACACAATGGGCTCGCGCGCGTCGTCTGTGTTCAGGCAGAAGTGCGGCATGACAAGGTGCCGCGCGTGCACGCGGTTCTCGGCAACTAGCTCGCGCATCGCGGCCGAGCGGCGCAGTCGCCGCGGGCGCTGCGGCATGTCGAAATGAGAGTCGTTCATGGCTTAGTGGAGGAAAGACTTCGGAGAGATGCCGAGTGCGCGGCAGGCGGCGTCGATGATGCCCACGAGGTCGCGCGAACGCGCCTCGGCACGTGGCCGAAGCCCGGCCTCGCGCAGGGCGGTGGTGGTGGTGGGGCCCAGGCTGACACAGGGTAAGGATCTGGGCACGGATGCGAGACCGTTGAGTCCATTCCAACCGGACGGGCTGGCGAACAGCGCGAGGTCGATGCGACCGCCGGTCAGGTGGAAGAGCGGCGGCGGCGGGTCGAGCGGACTCTGCGCGGTGCGTGTGCGGTACAGCTCGAGGCGCCGGACTTGGTGCGGGGTGCCTTCGAAGGCGACCTCGAGGTCTTGGCGACCATCTTCGGCGGCCAGCTCGAGGATGACCTCGGGGAACTCGTCTTTGAGCTGCGTGGCGAGCTCGGTGCCGAGGCTCGCCATCGTGCCGCCGGGGGCCGTGCAAACGGGCGCGCCAAACAAGGGCTTCGCGGCCAGCGCGGTGGCACCGCCGACGCAGGCGAGCTTGGGGCGCGGCAGGTCGATGGGGGCGCCACTTTGGGCCTCGAGGATCTTGAGCGCCGCGAGCGCGGCTTCGGAGCCTTTGCGCGAAGCCAAGACGACCCAGTCGGCGGCCTCAAGTTCGTCGAGCAGCCGTTCGCCGGCGCCGGTGAGCTCGGTCCGGATGCAGTCGAGCGCGACGACCTCGGCGCCCAGGGCGCGCAGCGGCTCGGCCCAGTGCGCGTTGTCCACGGCAGATCGGGTCAGCAAGAGCCGCTTGCCCAAAAGGGGCAGCGGCGCGGATGCTTGAGGATCGTTCGTGGACATGATTTCAGCGGCACGATACGGCTGCTAGGCGTTGGACTTGCCTAAGAGTGACGCGTGAACTTCGGCTGCAAGAGCCACGGGGTCGCTTCCTTGCGCGCGGGCGCGGTGCACGTAGCCGTCGATTTCGAAGGCGGACCACAGATCGAGCTCGCCGCTCGGGTTCACGGTGCAGTACGCGCCAAACGGTGCTTCGCAGCCGGCCTGAACGAGGCGCAACAGCTCGCGCTCGGCGGCGACGGTTCTCGCCGAGTCCTCGTCGTGCAGCTTGCGCACGGCCTCGAAGGCGAAGGCGTTGTCCTCGCGGACCTGGATCGCGAGTGCGCCTTGGGACGGCGCCGGCACAAAGGACTCGAGGCACAAGTAATCGAGCGAGAAGTCGTCGAGGCCAGGGGCCGCGTTCTCGCCGCGCTCGGCACCTTCTTTCAGGCGCTTGATGCCGGCGGCTGCCAGCACGATCGCGTCGTATTCGCCAGCGGCCAGCTTCGCAAGACGTGTGGGGACGTTGCCGCGCAGCTCGCGGCACAGGACGTCGGGGCGCAGCGTGTGGATCAGCGCGCGGCGGCGCGCGGCGGACGTTCCAATCAGTGCACCGGGCAAGAGCGGGAGCGCGGGCTCGTCCGTGTGATGCTTCGACTTGAGGGTCACGAGGACCTCGCTCGGGTCTTCGCGCTTCGGCACGGCGCCGATGACAAGGCCGTCCGGCGAGACCGACGGAAGGTCTTTGTAGCAGTGGACCGCGAGGTCGAGCTCGCCCTCCACAAGCGCGGCTTCGATCTCGCGCACGAACACACCCGGAGGGCCGATCTTGGCAAACGAGCTCTGCTTGTCGATGTCACCGATGGTGTTCTTGACGCAGATCTCGACGCTGTAGCCGAGGGCTTCGAGGTCGCGGGCGGTTGCGCGCGCTTGGACCATGGCGAGGTCCGAGCCGCGGGTGCCAAGGCGCAGGGTCTTTTGAGTGCTCATGATTTGGAGTCGGGCCGGGGGGGCAAGTGGGCCTCGTGGGCCGCGCGCTCGAACTCTTTGGCGAGCTCTTTGTCCGCGCGGGCGAGGAAGGCATCAACGGCGGCGGGTCCGCCCACGCGGGCGACGCCGAACAAGCCGGTGCTAGGGAGGTGGGCGAAGCGGCCGGCGAGCTTCTCGGCGAACGAGAACACGGCCTCGCGGCCGGCTTCGTCGAGCCCGGTAAGGCGCTTGTTCAAGAGGTGCTCGGCGCCTTGCTTCGCGATCGTGCGGTAGCGTCGCTGCAGCGCGCTGACAAACGGCGCGACGTGCTCGTCGCCCAGGCGCAGGCGCAGACGCTCGAGCGCGGCGTCGATCTCTTCGCGCGCTTCCGCGGCTTCGGCGAGGCGCCGCTCGCGCGTGGCTTCGGCGGCCTCGATGATGTTCTGCATCGAGATGCGCTCGATGCCGAGGCGCTCGCAGTCGGCTGGCGCGACGTCCGGCGGCACGCCGAAGTCGATGACAAGCGGCATGTTGCCCGACGGTGTGAGGTCGGCCAGGCGCGCCAAGAGCGCGCGGTCGATGACGGGCTCATTCGCCGCCGTTGCGGTGATGATGACCTCGACCGCGGGCGGCGTGGCGCGTAGCTCGTCCAGGGACATGGCGTTCAGCGCCAGCCCCTTGGAGCACGCTTGGAAGTGGCGCGCGAAGTCTTCGGCTTTCGACTTCGTGCGGTTCGCGATTGTGAACCCGACACCCTCGGCGGCCAGGCTGGTCGCGCAGCGCTCGTTCATCGGCGAGGCGCCGACCAACAGGACCGGGTTCTCAAGGTCGGTCACGTTGGCAAGCCGCGCGCGCACCGACTCCAGCGCGATCTCGGCCAGCGACATGTGACCCTCGTCCAGGTGCCGGTCGCGGCGCAGGCGGCGGCTGAGCTTGAGCGCCTCGGCCACCAGCGCCTCGAGCTGCGACCCGCGGTTCGGCAGGGTCCCCACCTCGAGCGCCAGATCCAGCGCGCGCTTCAGCTGCCCGTTGATCTCGGTCTCACCGACCTTCGCCGAGTCGAGACCGGCGGCCACCAAGAAGATGTGCTCGGCGGCGCCCTCGTCTGCCCAAGCGCGGAAAGTGCGCTCGGCCTCACCCGGCTCGGGCGTCGCCCCAGTTAATGAAGCGAACGCCCGCGACCGCATCCCGCCCATGTCACCCGGGTCCTCCACCCGAAAGTACAGCTCGACCCGGTTACAGGTCGCGACATAGACAAGCTCGTCGACCCCAAGATCCCGCGCGAGGCGCCCAACGCGCTCCGCTTCGTCTTCACGCGCAACCGTAAAGCGCGCAAGGCCCTCTGCGCCAGCAGTGCGCCAGTTCAGGCCGATGACTCCGAGATGTTCCATGGGATAGACAGGTGTTTCGAGAGGGAAGAGTAGGCCCCCTCGACCAAACCTGTGTCACAGGACGGTCATATCCCAAATCTTTTTGGAATGAGCCTCCGGTTGGTGCCTTAGGCCCTCCCGTCGGACCTGTTTCTACGTGATTGTGGTTCACAGGACGAGGAACAGTCCCGGAGGCTCACAGCCGGTCAGCGCGTAGGTCGAGGCGCGGTGATTGAAACCCCTTGTGAGGGGCTCGTGCCACGGGATGGCCTGGCGTGCGCCAAGGATGCCAAGGGCGGCGGCAGCGGCGGCGCGGGTCGTGGCCGGTAGCTTCGTGTCGCTCACGAGTTTGATCAGCGGGGCGATCGTGCGCCGGTCGTGGAGGTTGCCGATCGCAAAGGCGAGCGCGCCCTTGAGGTCGGGAGTGCCCGCCCGCGCAAGTTCATCGAGTAGCGCGTTGCGAGCCTTGTCGCTTCCGATCAGGGCGAGCGCCACGGCAAGGTCTTGTTGAAGGCGCGGCTGATCGCGCCCTGCGACAAAGCTCGCGAGCAGGGTTGGTTCGCCCGCCTGAAGGAGCCCAAGCGCAAGCCCGATGGCGCCGCGAGTCTCCTCGTCGTCGAATCGCCCGTAGCTCTCGAGCAGCAGCGGCGCAAGCTCGCGCCTAGCCGAGAGTCCCATGCCGAGCGCGTAGGGGGCAACCCGCGGCGTCCGCTCCGCGGCGCACTTCGTGCGCAGGACCTCGATCAGCTCGGGCGGAGTGGCCTCGCCCAGTTGATGCGCCAAGAGCCCGGCCCCGATCGCGGCCCACGGGCGCATGGCGCTTCGACCCTTTTGCATGGTGAGTTCGAGATGCGCGGAGATCTCGGCAATGGCCTTCGCCGGATCCCCAGGGCCGGCGCGGCCACCGATCTCGGCGAGCGCCACGAGTGAGAAGTTGCGGACCTGAGTGTCTGTGCAGGTTCGCCTGAAATTGATCACCGCGGCGCGGACGCGGCCGTCGATGCCCTCTGGGTCCGTGTCTGCGAGCCGCCCGAGAGCGAGCAGGCAGCTCTGGTTCACCTCGCGCTTTTCGCGTGGATCCATGGCCAGTCTAAGGAGGACCTCGAGGGCGGCCTCGGTTGCCTTGTTGTCTTCGCTGCACGCGAGGATGCAGCTGATCGTGCCAGCCGCGTGGCAACGAACGGCACCGGAGCCGGCGGAGTCTTCGAGGACGCCAAAGAGCCAGGCGACCGCTTCGTGCCGGGCCTCGGGCTCGCCGATCGGGACGAGCCCGAGTGCGAGGAGGCAGGCGACTTGGACGTCGCGTGTGGGAGAGCTGTCCGCCTCGAACGTGGCGCGCAGCTGGCGTCTGATGGTGCGCCGCGTGGCGTTGTCATCCGTCTGCCGAGCGAGCGTGCCGAGCGCCGCCGCTGCGAAGACCCGCACGCGGGTCGGCACCTCGATCGCGTCCGCCTGCTTGCGCCCCGCGGGGGTGTCGGCGACGAGCTCGACCAAGACCGGGAGCGCGGTCCCATCGCCCAAGATGCCAAGCGCCAGCGCGGCCGAGGATGCGACCTGCGGCCGACCGTCGTCGAGGTACCGCCGAAAGAGGGGGACGAGCGCGGGCTCGGCGTTCTCGCCACCGAGCTTGGCGAGGGCGATAAGCGTGGCGGCGATCAGCTCGGGTGGGGGATTCGATCCGAGCTGACGCAGCAGTGTCGGGCCGACGTTTCTCGCTAGGTCCTGCTTCGTAGGCGTAACGCCAGGCGCCGCGGGCGTCTGCCGCTCCTGGAATAGCTCACGCAGATAGGGCGTGCGGTTGAACTCCCACCAGAACGGCCAGGTTGTCAGGTCGGGCGTGCCATACGGATACGGGCTGCCCGGGTAGCCGCCAAGCGGCGGCGTCGGATCGCCCGGCCCGCGGTAGAGAGTCTGGGCCGGGGACGAAAGAGCGAGGGCGCCGGCTAGGCCAAGCGCAAAGAGGAGTTTCATGGGGGGCGGGGGCTGGAGTGCAGCCTTGCCTGTGCAAGTCGCGTGCCTCGCCTTTGGGCGGGACCGCTAGCTCTCGATGAAGGCGGGGAGCTGCGCGTCGAGGGACTCGAGTCGCGCCTCTGTCAGCCAGGTGTCGAGCGTCGCTTCGAAGCCGGCGGTGTCGCCCTTTGCGTGGCGGGCAAGTTCGGCGAATAGCTGAGGCAGTTGGTCGTCTTGGGCCAGCAGCGCGAACACGGCTGCGTGAAGTGCGTAGCGCTCGTCCGTCGTGAAGCCTTCGAGGCCGGTTGTGATGATCTCCGTGGCGCTCGGCAGGCGCTCTTCGGCGGCCATTATTTCGGCGAGCGGGAACCACGTCGCCGTGCGCAGCGACGCGTCGCTGGGAGTCGTGGCGCGGTGGGCGACGTAGGCGCGGAAGCCGCTCTTGAGCCAGGCCGGCAGCTCGCGGAATGCCGGCATGCGCCACACCAGAACGTTCAGGGCCGCGGCCCTGGCGATGCGCTCGAGGGTGGGAATCGGGAGCCCGATTTGGTCGAGCACCTGGTCACTTGTGGGCGGGGAGACATAGACGTAAGTCAGCGCCTCGTCGTACAGCGTGAAGACCTGGCTGTTCTTGTAGCGGCCCTGGGTTTTGCGCCACTCGGCGAGCCGATAGTCGTCGCGGTTCCGGTATAGGTGGAACTCGCCGCGTTGGACTGTTGCGCTGGCGGGCGGCAGGAAACGCGCGCTGGCAAGGTACGCCGACTCGGCGCAACGGAGGGCTGCTTCCGCGGAGTCCGGGTTGTCAAAGTGGCACCTGATATGAGTGCGGTACTCGTCATAGGTCAGGTACGCGATGGGGGGCAGGCCGCCGTAGTCGCGCGTCGTTTGCACGCCGTCTTCGCTCTGGAAATTCCAGATGTCGACCTTCTGGCCGCCTTGGTAGTTGCCTTCCGACTTAAGGCTTCCATCCGTGTGCCAAGACCTCCATGCGCCCACCTTGTACCCTACTGAAAAGGCGCCCATCGCGCTCTTCGTGCCATTTGCGTGCCAATAGGTCCATGCGCCTTCGGGCCCGTAGATGCCGTTCTCGCCCACGGAGCGGACCTGGCTGTTTGCGTGCCAAGTGAAGCCGGCATGGTCGGCTCCGACGAGCGCGCTTCCAGCCCAAGCGGCAACGGCCACAAACAGGCAGCCGGCATACGCCTAGCACAAGCGGAAAGTCTGGCGAAGACTCGGCGCAAGCGAGCGCACCTCGGGCCAGGCGCCCGCGATCACGTTGGCGTAGCGCTTTGCCGTCGGCCTCATCTTTGTGAGCGCAAACACGCGCGTGTTCACGGACGTGATGGCGGCGGGGATGGCCTCGAGCGGAGGCTCGAACGATCCGGTTAGACGTGTGTCGAGCTTCTCGCGAAGGTCGGCGGCCACGGCGCTGATGATGGTGCTGCTTCCGGCAGCGAAGAAGGTGAACACACCCAGGACGACAAGGATCCAGGCACTCAGCAGCAACCCAATCGCGGCCAGCGCGAGCCCGCTGAGGTGGCCCATAATCTGCCGCGACTTCGGCCAGCGCGCGAACAGCGTGACATCGAGCACGTTGCCGCCGTCGAGTGGCACGAACGGCAACAGGTTGAACGCGTTGATGATCAGCGCGAGCTGAGCGACATCGTGCAGGAAGCGGCTCTCGAACGGCTCGAAGAACATCGCCACAAGCGCGAAGAGAAGCCCGGGCGCTGGGCCCATCAGCGAGACGATCGCGCGCTGCGCCGCCGTTGCGTCGTGCTTGCGGCCGCTCACCGCGGCGCCGAACATCGGGATGAAGAACATCCGCAGGCCGGTGTAGCCAAAGGCCCACATCGTCACGAGGTGCCCAAGCTCGTGCACAAACAAGACGACAAAGAGCGCCACGATCCACATGAAGTAGAAGTCGTGCTGCACGTTGATCTGAAACACAAACAGGAACAGGCTGACCGTGAACAGAGCCAGTGTGTGACCCAGCGTGGTCTTCTTGGGCCCGAGCTTCTTGGAGACAGCTTCGTGGACCCTGTCGACGTCTTTGGGCACCTCGGCGAGCAGCGCGCCGGCGGGCGTGGGCGCGGGCACTTCGGCGAGCGGCGCATCAACCGGTGCGGGCACCTTCGACTTGTTCGGTTGGCGCGTCGCGCCGATTAACTGCGAGACCGAGACCATGGCGAAGCCCGCCGAGAAGAGGACTCCCGCTTGCCACGCTTCCACGGGGAAGAAGTCGGCTGGGACAAGGACCTCAAGCAAGCTCGGAGTCAGAATCCGCATGCCCATCACGGTTGCGACGGCCACCAGCAGGAGGCCGCTTGCAAACAGCAGCCGCGAGGCGCGCCCCTTGGGCAAGAATTGGGGCCTAGTCATCTACGAAGCGTAGCAAGCCGAGGCGCGTGGCGCGTTTTGGCTTTCGAGGGCTTAGCACCGCACGCGCATGGGAGGGGAGCTACTTGGGGCGGCCGCTTGGGGTCCACTTGCCTGCGTATCTCTTTTTGAACTCCGCGAGTTCGGCTGCGGTCATTGGCGCCGCCGTCTGCCAGACGAGCTGCAGTGCTTCGCCTTCACCGACAGTTACTTCGAGAGGCGAGTACGAGCTGGGGTCGCGTGGCGAGGTCTCCGGAGGCGAGATGAAGTGCACGCGGCTTTCGGGAGTGAGTTGATAGGTGCCAGGATCGACAAGCAGGAATGGCCGCTCTTCTCCGCTGTGCTGCGGTAGGTTCAGGGTGCCGCGCACGTTGTAGCGGGCGGGTTTGCCGGGGCGTTCGACCCGTTGCCCGGGAACGAAGCCGGTGCGATTCAGGCTCGGCCAGCCTTCGAAGTCACGCGTCTCGAGCTCGATGCTGCCAAGGTGCGAGAAGTCGAGCACAAGCGGGCTGTTGGGCCCGTCGATCTTGAAGGGGACGGTTGTGGGTTTCCCCGAGGTCTCGCCGGACGGCGCATGAGCGAAGGCCAGCTGGCCCACGAAGCGAGCCGTGTACGTTCCGTTTGGGAAGCCCGTCAGGGGCTCATGCTCTTGCAGCATTCCAAACGTGATGCCGACTTTGATCGGCGCAGCATTCGGGCGCCCGAGGATCAGCTTGCCGGCCCCGAGATCGGCGGCTGCGGATTCAAGGTGGCCGGGGAAGCCAACGACGGCGAGGGCGATGGAGCCCATGCCATCGGCCAAGGGCTCGAGCGAAATCTTGGTGGCCCGAAAGGCGCGATCGAGTTTGGAAGCGGCGACCTCGACGGTCTTTGGTTTGTAGCCCGGAAGATTGAGCTCAAGCGCGAGGGGGCCCGGTTCAAGGCGGGGCTCGTTTGGTTGAAAAGCGTAGAAATGACGGTCGTTCGCGGCCGGGTTCGTGCGCATTCCGGTCAAGTTGGCGATGGTGTCCGGCAGGACGCTCAGGCCTGCCTTGCTCGCGCCCTTCAGAGAGAAACAGCGCGTGCTGATGTACTGCCTCGTCCATGCGCCCGGAAGTGCGGAGGGACCGAGGGGGGAGTCGAACTCAAGCAAGAGGCCGTACAGCGGAACGAGGGCGATCTTGGCATCCGTTGTGCCGGGGGCGAGCTCGCGATCGTGGGCCTCGCCGTACGAGCCCTCGGTTGATGCAACGAGCGAATACGTACGGGCTGCGTCGAGGCCGCCGAGAATGAAGTGGCCGGTCTCGTCGGTCTCGGTCGTGGGCACCACGAGGGACCTCTGGGCGGCCAGCAGGGTCTCTCGGAAGTCGCGAAGCGCAAGCACGAAGGTGCGCCCGGAGACCACGACTCCAGCGCCGACGGGCTTGCCCGTCGATGCATCCGTGACGACACCTTCGATGGTGCTTCCGGATTGGAGCACCATCGTGATGGACTCGCGCTTGCCGAGATCTCCGGCATAGACCGAGCCGGTCGCAAAGGCGGGATGCGCAGCGAAGAGCGTGTCCCAGACCTCGGTGCCAGCTGCGGACAGGTCGTGCAGCTCGCCGGCGGCATCGGTTTCCCCTAGGCGCTTTGATGTCGTGCCTCTTCTTGTCAGGACAACGGCGCCGGCGATGGGTTGGTCCTCCGTGTCGAGGACTCGGAGCGGAGCGATCGTGCCTGCGGCGCGCTCGGGTTCAGCCTCGGGGACGCGTTCGCTCTCCTCATTCACGCCAGGCAAGGTGCTCAAGGAGTGGCTTGAAATGCTGCTTTCGAGGGGTTTGAGCGTTGGGCTCAGATGCCGTTCGGCGAGCGGCGCACTTGGCGCGAGAGCCGAGTATCCAGCGACGCCGAGGATCCAGAAGAGGGTGAGGGCTCCGATTGCGAGGAGGGAGTTTTTCATCGTGAGGATGCTGATTCCGGTCAGGCTCGCCGAAATGCCGGCGGTTGCGGGGGCGTGTTTGAGCCGCGCTGTTTTCAGGATGTGGGCGCGCACGTGGGCGAGCCCACGCGGGTGGATCAAGGCGATCGCCAAGAGGGTCGCGAGGCCCGGAGGCAGAGTTGCGCGCAGCCGTTGGAGGCCGCGGTGAAGACGCACGCGCAAGGCGCCGCGGGAGATGCCCAGGTCGCTCGCGATGGTGGCGTTCTCGGCTCCCTTTAGCTTCGCCTCGACGGCGAGCCGCAGGTTGTCAGGCAGCTCCTCCAGAGCCGAGGAGACTGCGGCTTGGTGCTCGCTGAACGAGGCCTCGGCATCGGGTTCCGGCGTGCTGCGCGTGCTCAAGCGCTGCGCATCGAACAGGCGCCCTTGTTGGCGGCGCGCATTGCGGGCGTGATTGATGAGGATGCCCATCATCCAGGGCATCAACTTCCGGGACGGGTCGAAGGTCTCGGGCCGCTCGACCACGTGCAGGAACGTCTCTTGGACGAGGTCGTCGACGAGGCTCTCGTCCCCAGTCAGCTGCCCTGCGAGGCGCGCAAGCCCCGGCGTGACGCGATCAAAGATCTGTGCGAGCGCGTTGACATCGCCTCTCTGGGCGAAGCGTTGGTAGAGCTGTTCGAGTGTGGCGTTAGGCATTCCATCTCTTCTTGTCACAAGAACGAGGAGCGTTACATCACCAGCTGAAACTTTCAGACAACACGCGCCCGCGCGCTTTGGGGGCAGCTGGGCCGGGGCAGCAGGGCCGGACGACCGGAGGGGGAAGCCCGGGGACCTGGCAAGTTAGATTTAGATTGGCGCTTGTCGGACCCGTTGATCTGTCGCCTCTGAATGCGACGCACTCTCGGCTACTTGTTCAAGGCGAACTGCTGGTTCGTGAAGGGGTTTGCCGTGGGGCGTATGACGACGTTGAACGTGAACTCGGTGGCCGTGTGGCAGGCGTTGCAGCCGCGTGTCAGGTTGTCGTGCGCGGTGGCGTACTGCGCTTGGTCTTGCGCGGCGATGGCGTCGCGCAGCTCGGCCACGGGGCCGTCCATGAACTTGGGCAGCACAAACGTCAGCGGCTCGGGCGAGCTCTTGTGCGTGGGGTGATATTCGAGCGCGGCCGCGAAACCCTCTTCGAGCTCGTCGAGTTCGTAGTCGGCGAGCTCCCAGTTCGCAGCCTCGCCAGCAAACCACAGCTTTGTGTGCCGGGCCTGCGTGCTGGCCATGATCTCGCCGAGACCGGGAGTGTAGGCGTTCGTACTTGGCGGCGGTGTGCACGAGCCGCCGAGCGCCCCTGTCAGAAGGAGTGACACCGCGCTGAGACGAGCCAGTCTCATCGATCGAAAGCGCCGCCGAGTTTGCTTCTTCATGCCGCTCGTGATCGTAGCGCTTCCTTGGGGACGAGTATTTGGCGGAAGACCGAAGTCGATGCGTTTCGCGCCGAAGGCTATTGTCCGATGTAAGCAACGAGGGCGTTGCTAAGAGCAAGGCCCTGCGGCTGCGCGGTGTCGAGCGCCGCAGCTTGTGCATAGAAGCTGACCCCGATGAGGCTCGCGGTCGTGGGGATGTGCAGGGGCAGCGTGGAGGCGCCAGCCGTAAGGTTGAACGGCTGAACAGTCACGCTTTGCCCGAGTGAAATCAAGGCCGTGCCGCCTGCCAAGGGAGCATGATCCGAAGCCATCGAGATCACCAAGAATGCTGTGGTTGAGTTCACGAATCCGGTGACGTCAAGTTGCACCAAGGAGCCCGTATTGGGCACAGAGGTCGTGATCAGCGAGCCCGTATTTGCACCACCTAGACCCACGCCAAACGGTGTAATGGTGCTTGTGGTACCACTCGCCGTGTAGCCGTAAACCGAGCCTGAGTCGGTGCTTGGGTCATTGTCCCCGTCCGCGCCGACTGCGACGCGACCATTGCTGATCGCTACAGCGCTCCCAAATCTGTCAGCGATGGCGCCGTCGCTTGCGAGGAGCTTGGGCATCAGGCCTGCGCTCGGGCCTAAGACCTCGTAGGTGTAGACGGAGCCGGTCATGCCAGAAGAAGTGGAGTCCGCCTTGGCGCCGATCACGATCGTGTTGTTATGGATGGCGACCGAGTCGCCAAAGCTGTCGCCCAACTTGCCATCCAGCGCAAAGAGGTGCCCGAAACTCAGACCTGTTTGGATGTTGAAGATGTCGATGGCTCCCGACCCGGGGGTTATGCCGTCTCCATTCGGGGCACCGACGACGGCAAGGTCGCCGCTGACCCCGACCGACTTGCCAAACAAGGAGCCAGAAGGAGCGCTCGTCGGCGTCAGCTTGTGGAGTTGAGCCCCTGTTGCTGCATCGAACATGTAGGCGGCACCTGTGCCGAGGCCACCAACTAGCGCGTACGGGGCGCCAACGATAATCGTTCCGTTGTCGATGGAGACCGACGTGCCGAACTCGTCCCCAGCGACCGCGTCGGCCGCGACCAGCTTGCTCAACTGCGTGCCGCTTGCGAGGTCGAATACGTACGCTGCTCCCGCGTCGACTCCCTTGGCGTCGTCGAGGCTGGCTCCAATAACAGCCAGCCCGTTTGAGATCGCCACCGACCCACCGAACTGGCTGCCGCTTGTGCCATCGCTCGGGAGCAACTTGGCAAGCTGGACTCCCGTCAAGGCGTCGAAGACATATGCCGATCCGGACTCACTCCCTAGATCGTCATCACCGGAAGCGCCGACGAGAACGCGGTTGCCTTCCATCGCGATCGACTCACCGAATGCATCAAAGAGAGTGAGATCTACAGCGGCAAGTTTGAAGAGCTGGGCTCCGGTCGAGAGGTCGAAGAGAGTCGCTGATCCGGCGAACAAAATGAAGTCGCTATCGAGGGGAGCGCCAGCGGCAATCACGTTTCCATCAATGGCGACTGAGTGCCCGAGCTGTGCACCACCAACTTGGTCGTTGCCATGAAACTTCACGTCCTCGTTGACCCCCATGGACCAGGCGGGAGAGGCGCAGGCGAGGAGAGCGGCGGTGAGCAGGAGTCGGTGGAGCATGAGCTGTTCGTGTTGCTGCGAGTCGGAGGGAGTTCGAGTGCTCCGCTAATTGTGTCAGGGCCTTAGCATCTTAGCCCGCTTCGTGAGGCACGACGAACGTGATGCTGCCGAAGTGGTAGGTCCACTTGTAGAAGCCGCGGTTGAAGACCGATTGGCCTAGGCCCACGATGAAGAATAGCAGCAGGCTGGCCATCACGAGCTCGCTGCGTCCGCCGGGGAACGCGCGGCGCAGAATCAGCACGAGCGGTAGCCAGGGCAACAGTCCGATGGCGGCCAGGCCGCCGATCAGACCCATTCCCAGGGCGAAGCCCGTCAGCGTGAGCGTCAAGCTGATGCCCACAAGCGTCGCGAGGATCGGGAGCGTCCAGGCGCCGTTCTCGAAAGGGCCCAAGCGCTTTGTGTGGTGCTGGCTCGCATCCCGATGCGGACTGGGTGCTCCATCATGCGGCTTGTGTGTCGAGCTGAACTTCGAGAGCAGGAAAGTCAGCGGCGTGTACAAGAAGACCCACAGGAACGCGCCCGCCGACAGCCAGCGCATGATTGTTAGCTTTCCGTCCAGGCCGTCGATGCGCGGCCGGATGCCGCGGCTGTGCCACAGCCACGCGTGGACGACGACCCAGGCCGCAAACAGCACGGCGGCGGCAACCTTCCAAGGGAGCGCGCGTTGTTGTTCGGCGGCGCGTTCGTCGTGGTGGCGGTCGGCTCGCTCGCGGGAGGACTCGTGCGAGGTGCCTGGAGGTGAGATGGAGGAAGAGATCATGGAGGGGATCAATGTGCCCAAAGAGACAGGGCCTCACTTCTCTTACGCCGAGGAAGGCGCTGGATTCAAGTCCTAGTGTGCAAACACCGCTCTGCTGCGGCAGTGCACGGCGTCGTAGCCGATCCAGCTGTCTGACTCGAAGCCGATCACTTTGTAGTCGGGCATGGCGGCGCGCCACTGTTCGAGCGCGCGCGCATCACCGGGGATGCCGTACAGCGGCACCAGCACCTTGTGGTTCAGGATCAGCGAGTTGGTGTACGCGGCGATCGGGCTGTCGTTCTCCCATTGTTTGTTGTGCGGGATCGGTGGGCAGTCGATGCGGACGATCTCGTACGGCTCGCCGAAGACGCTGTGCAGGTTCGACAGGACCTCGATGTTGCGATCGATTGCGGCCTCTTCGGGGTGGCCGGCCGGCGGGCGTTTGACAAGCAAGCGCTGCGCGTCGAGCGGCTTCAGCCAGCAGTCGATGTGTTGGATGCTTTGGGGTTCCGTGTTCTCGAGCACGATGATGTTGGTGGTGCCGGTGACTTGGCGCACGCGCTTGCGCCAGCTGGCCTCATCGAAGTGGTCGGCGTTTTCGAGCAGCTGCGCGCGGGTGCAGAACGCCGTGCCGTGGCCATCGACGAGGAAGTTGCCACCGGTTAGGTGCGCGCCGAGGTCGAAGGAGGGCGCGTCGAAGTAGGCGGCGAGCTCGTCGACGACAAGATCGTCGCCCGGGCCGGTGTCCCAGATCTCGATCGCTTGGTCGTTCGATGGATCGCCGGGCAGGCCGTAGCCATCGGGATAGTTTGGGTAGCCTTGGAAGTCTTGGTCGACAAGGCCCCACTCGCCGCTGCCGAAGATCAGTTGGTGCGGGCCCCAGTCGCGCGGCCAGTTCGACTCGACCGAGCACTCGATGATTTCGAGATGCGGGGGCGCGACGCCGAGCTCGGCCATCGTCGCCTCGGCGTCCGCGCGCGCGTCTGGGCGGACAAGCAGGTAGACGATGTCGTCCTTGGCGATCTCGACAACGAGCGCGTCGGGCACATCAAGCGGCCACGAGACGAGAGCGCCAAGGGCGGGCTCCCAGCCAGCGATGATGCGCACCGGGCCGGTTGGGGCCTCGAACGACGTGGCGTCTTGGCGCGGCAGACTGGAACAGGCACCGAGGAGGAGAGCTAGGGTCCAGGCGTGTTTGCAAAGCATCGATCCACTGTAGCCAGACGGGCGCAGTTGCGGGCGAGGTCGCCCAACTTGACAGATCGTGCTTGGCCGCGCATCGTGCAGGTCTCGCTCGGCCCGCGCCGCAGCGAGTTCTATGTTTTTAGACATCCTCTTAGGCCTCTTCGTCCTTGCCGTATTCGGGCTCATCGTGGCCGGGGCCGTGTGGGGCACTCGTGTGCTTTTGGCCTCGACTCAAGGCCGGGTGAGCGCTTGGGGCTCTGTCTGCAGAGCACGCAAGGTGGTTCTGATCGCAAGCCTTTTGGGCCTTGGGATTGTGTTCATGAATCGGGTCCCTGAGCGGGATTGGGTTCACCTTCTGTGGTCGGCGCAGCTGCCGATGTTGGCCTTGTTCCTTGTGAGCGGGCTGTTCCTGTGCGGGCCCACGTCTGAAGATGTGTCTAGCAAGGAGAGTCGACTCGAGGTCTTCTTGCGCCTCAGGCCAGCGGCCTTCATGTTTCTTGCGTTGGCCGCCTTTGGGCTGTGGCCACTCGCTCTGCAGCTTCTCTTTCCAGAGGATCAGCCGATGGCGCGCGACTTGGGCGAGCCGGTGCGGCGCCTGTTCGAGCTGGCCGCGTGGGGTTTCGGCGGAGCGTTGCCAGAGGCGCTCACGCCGTCGACTGCGGAGGAGCTCGAGCGCGGAGTCGGCCACCTGCCGCGCGAAGTGACCGTGCCGATGGGCAGCCTGCTGATCGCCGCATGGCTGTGGATTGCCTTCGCAACCTTAGCGTTTGCCGGACGCCTGCTGCGACCGCGGCGCCTGCGCTTCGTGTTCGGCCTCGTCGCGCCGCTCCTTCTGGCACTCGCGTTTGCCACTGGAATCTTCGCATGGCTGAACGAGGTGTGGCCCTTCTTCGACACGCGCTTCTTCTCTCCGGGCAGCCTGAATGGCGCGGGAATCTGGGAGAGCGAGCCGGCGGTGATGCAGAGCTTTGGGCCCGTGCTTTGCACCGCGCTTTTGCTGGGCGCCGGAGTGCTTCTTTGGGCTACGGGCGCAAGAGGAGCCCCGGCAGATCGAAGCTCATCAGGCTGTTCGTTGCCGCTCGGTAGTTGAAGTAGGTCGCGAACTCGTCGTGCCACGGATACGCGCGCTTGCTGGCCAGTAAGCCGAGCGCTGTTGCGGCGACGGCACGCGCTTTGGGGTCGAGGCCATCGTCGGCCAGCATCGTGCACAGAGGCGCGATCGCGCGCCGGTCGCCGAGCGTGCTGATCCCGAGGGCGACGGCGGATTGGACTGTTTGGCTCTTCTCGTTAGGGATGCTCTCAAGCAGAGTCTCGAGGCTGGCCTTGCCCCCGAGCTCCCCGAGGGCGAGCGCAAGTTGCCTCTTCTTCAGCGGGCGGTACTTGCTCTCCTTGAACAGCTTGGCGAGTGCTGCTTGCGAATCGCTGGCTTGCAGCATGCCTAAGGCCAGCCCCGCGGAGCCCTGCGTTTCATCGTCCTTGATTTCGTTCAGCTTGGCGAGCAGCGTGGGGACGAGCTTCGGGTCGCCAGCCAAGCCAGCTCCGATCGCATAGGAGGCCGCGCGAGGCGTGCGCTCGGCGACGAGGTTGTCCTTCAGGGCCTTCGCCAAGGAAGCGGGCGCGGCTTGGCCAACAGCGCGTAACAAGATGCCCGCCGCGAGGCCGGCCCACTGCTTGCGCTCGCCGTCCTTGCCGGCGAGCTGCGCTTGGATATGGGCCGCGATGGTGCTGATCGCTTGGGGCGCGGCAGCTTGGCCCGCATGCTGGCCCGCGAGCTGCGCGAGCGCCACCAATGAGAACCCGTACAGCTGCGTCGGTGAGCCGCCCACCCCGAGTCCAATGAGCGTCTTGCGGATCCGCACGTCAAGCTCGCCCGGCGCGGTCGTGCCTAGCTGCCCGAGCGCCAGTGCGCAGCTCTCGGCAACCCGCTCGCCGCCTTCGGTCTCTTGCGCCTTGGCAAGCTCGTCGAAGAGAGCGCTCGCGATTGCGGTCCGCGACTCTTCGCTTCTTGGCAGCAGAAACAGGTGACTGAGCGCGAGGGGCACTTGCGCGCGGATGGGCGTCGGCAGCTTCGTGTCACCGAGGACACCTAGCAGCCACGCGCAGGCCTTTGCGTGCGTCGTCGGCAGGTCGCTGGGGTTGCGGTCGGGTGCGTCGGGCTCCTTCAATTGGATGAACCCGAGCGCGATCACGCAGGCGATCTTGATGTCGTTCCTGGCCGAGTCGTCGTCCTCGAACGCGCTAACAAGTGAGGCGGCGATGGCGCGCCGCACGGCCTCGTCGGTCGCCGAGCTGCCGATCAAGCCCAACGAGCAAGCGGCAAACGCGCGCACCGCTTCGGGCGCGCCGTTGAACTCGCCCGTGCTTGAGGTGTCGTCCAAAATCTCGAACAGCTGCGGCACCGCGCGCGGATCGTCGAACAAGCCCAATGCCAGGACCCCCGCGAGCCGCACCTTCAATGCATCGCTCTCCGCTGCCTGCGTGAGGACCTTCAAAAGACCTGTGGAGTCCAAGGGATCGCTGGTGCGGCCCAGCGCGATCAGCAGCGCTGCGGTGAACTTCTCGTCCTCGCTTGTCTCGAGCGCAGCTCGCAGGGCGGGGAGGATCTTGCCGTCGACGTCGCTCTTGGTCGGGCGCTGGTTTTCACGCTGGTCCGCATGTGCTTGGCCCAGCGTTGAAACAGGGCCCGAACCCGAAAGGAAGTGCGCCTTGTTGAACTCCCACCAGAAGGTCCAGCGGGAGAGGTTGCGCTCGTCGGGAAGTCGTGTTTGTGGAAGCCCCGAGGCATCGATCCCCGCACTCGAACTTTGCGGCAACTGGGGCGTCAGGTCGCCCGGTCCGCGATACACAAGCCCTTGGGACAAGGCCGGCATGGTGGCGAAACCAAGTGCGAGGAGCGCTGCGAAGAGTCGTGTTTTCACACAGGGAATAGCAAGAGCCGCCGCCGCGGTTACCAAGCGGCCACGAGCAAGTGCACGAGTGGCAACTCTTGGGCTTAGTGGAGGTCGAAGATACCGGTGAGGCCGTTCTTGCCTGTGAAGCTCTCTATCGGGGCGAAGTAGGCGAAGTGGGTTGTGTAGGACTCTTGCCACGGGGCGCGGCTCGGGTGAGCCAGCATGCCGAGCGCAGAGAGGCCACTACCCCTTGCAGAGCCGAACACTCCCGACTCCAGGGCCCCGTCAATCAAAGGCGTGATCACGCTGCGATCCGCAAGCGAGGCAAGGGCCGTAGCGATGCTGTTCTGGGCGGAGCGACTGTTGGTCTTCTCGAGAGCCGCCAGCAGAGTCGTCGCCGTCGTTGAGTCCGGCGCCAAGGCGAGACTAGGGGCGAGCAGCTGGAGTTCAAGTCGGTAGTAGGTCGCGGCCAGGAACCTCTCGCACACGGCTTCGCGTGTCTTTGGTGAGGCGAGCATGCCGAGCGCTTGCCCCAAGTACCCGTGCGCCTCGGTTTCGTCATTGGTCTTGAACTTCGATGACAAGAGCGGGCCGAAGTCGCGTCTTCCGGAGAGTCCGGCCGCCACGGCCAGCGGCGCCGCAGCATCTGATTTAGCCTCTTCGAGCTGCGTTCCAAGAGTGAGCGCCAACTTGTCCAAGGCCTTTGCCTCGAGCCCATCCGGCACGCGCCTATTGAGTCCCTGCAAGAACAGCCCCGTACCAATCGCTGCCCATGGCCGCACGTCGTCGTGGCCTTCGCGCAGATAGAATTCAAGGTGCGCAGCAATCTCGCGCACTGCCTTCTCGTCTTCCTCACGCGCGTGACTAGCGAGTCGCCCGAGCGCAACCAGAGCCAGCCCGCGCACGCCCGCATCGTGCGACGACTTCGCGATCGAGAACAGGCGCTTGCGCACCTGCCCATCGAGCCCTATTGCCTTCATGCCACCCAGCTCGCCGAGTGCCAAGACCGCGCTCTTCGCAAGGAGCTCGTCCGCCTCGGAAGCACCCGGCTTCGGACGCAGTTCGTCCAAGAAGACCTCGGTCGCGGCCTCGATCTCCCGCGCGTCGCCAAGACGCACAAGCTGCTGGCAAGTCGCGGTCGCTGCATGGCTGCGCACAGTGGTTTCGCGGCTCTCATCTTGAAAGACCCCGATCAAGAGACGCGCCGCTTGCTTCAGAGCGCCGTCGTCCTCGAACGGCAGGATGCCCATCGCGAGCAGGCATGCCACGCGCAGGTCGGGCGGACGTGCCGCGCTCGTGGACTCGAGCTCGAAGACCGCGGTCAACTCGGCAAAAATCGCACGACGCGTCGCCGCGCTTGTTGTCCTCTCGCCCAAAAGCCCGAGCGCGATCGCGGCAGCCGCGCGCAGAGGTTCGGGCACCGTCTTGATCGTGGCGCCGATGAGATCTTGGCGGCCGTTCTTGATGCCGGCGAGTTTGCGGCCGGCGCTTGTGTCCGCAAGCAAAGCTGTCAAGGGCTCGAGGCCCGCATCATCGCCCAGGATGCCGAACGCGAGCGCGGTGGCTTCTTGAACTTCTTCGTGTTCGCTAGCGAGCAACTTCGTGAAGCGCGCGGGCAAATCGGGCAGGCCGGATAAAGGGCCAAGCTCGGCGAGCGCGATGAGAGCTGGGGCTTGGAGGCCGCGATCCCATGTGGAGAGTGCCTTCACGAGCGCGGGCGCGACGATGTCCTTGAAGTCGGCCTGCGTTGGTGCGCTCGGGTGCCACTCGAGCGCAGAGGCGGGCGCGGGGTTGGCGCGTTGCGCCCGGGCCTTTGTCGTGAGGGCACGCAGCTCTGCCGCGCTGATCTGATCCCAGAAGTAGTTCCACGCCAGCGGGTTCGCGCGCCTGAGCATGGCAGGCGTGGGGGGCATGCCCGGCGAGTCGCGGAGGAGGAGCGCGGGGGTCTGCGCGGCGAGGGGCGTATCGATGAGCGCGGCGAGGAGTGCGGCGAGGAGTGCGGCGGTGAGCTTCATGGGGGGCATGGCAGGGCGCGTGGCTTGGGTAGGCCAGAGCGTTGCAAGATGCCTGCCATGGGGCGCGGCGGCGCCGATGGCCGAAGCGGGGCGCGCACAGAGGCGCACGCGGGAGTTGGCGTGGCGCACGGGGGACGCGGGCGCCGCCGGCCTACAGGTCTAGGGTCAGCGGCACGGCGTTGCTGGCGAAGTTCACGACACCCGTGCCGAGGTCGAGGATCACAAAGGCGTGGTGCAGGCTCAGGCCGATTAGGCCCGGGTCTGATGAGGCGGGCACGAAGATTTTGGGTGGGGTCGTGGGCTCGGTGGCTCCGCCCAAGAGGACACCGAGGAAGCCCTGGTACGGGATGGTGCTCGGCGACAGAGCGGCCGCCAACATGTACGCGTCGGCGTTGAGCGGCACCGTGATGCCGCCGGAGGGCGTGTCGGGGCTGGTTCCGCTTGCGGAGCCCAGGACCATGTAGACCGAGATGGGACCGGGGGGCGCGTCGAAGTGAAGCGTCTGCTCTCCCCCCAAGGAGAGCGAGATGAAGTAGGTGTCCGCCGTGAGCGCCGGGGCCTTACAGGTGTCCAAGATGCCATCGCCGTCGACGTCGGCATACGGCGAAGCGAGGTCGCAGCTGTCGGGGATTCCGTTGCCGTTGCAGTCCGTCTCGGTGCCGCCCGCGAGCTCGACGGCGTCGGGCGTGCCGTCGCCGTCGCAGTCACCGAGCGCGGACGTGGCCCGGGCCCAGAACAGGGAGGGCGACCCGGAGGCGCCCCACACGATGTCGTCGTCGCCGTCATGGTCGAGGTCTTCGAGCACGAGGAGGGAGGGTCCGGTCGTTGTGCTCGCGACGAAGAGCTTGGGGCCGAACTTGAGGTTGCCGAGGTTGCGATGCCAGTACGTGCTGTTCTGGACGCTTGTCTGCCAGGCGAGGTCGGGCAGGCCATCGCCGTCGATGTCGCCGGTGCGCAGGTGGCTCACGAGCGGGTCGCCCGTGGCGAGGATCTCGGTCGGGCCGAAGCCGCCACTGCCGTTGTTGCGCGCGGCCTCGATGTTGCCAATCGAAAGGACGTTCCAGGCGACATCGAGATCGCCATCGTGATCGAGGTCGCTGAGCTCGAGCTCGAATGGGAAGGGCGTTTGGGCCACGACGATCTTGGGCGCGAAGGTGCCGTCCCCGTTGTTGGGATGCCAGACGATCTGGCTCGCTTCCCATTCAGCAACAGCCACGTCGAGATCCCCATCGCCATCGAGGTCGCCCACCTCGAAGTCCTCTGGCCAGCCGATCCCGAGGGGCAGCGTGATGTAGCTGGAGAAGTTCCCGTTGCCCAGGTTCTCAAACCAGAACGGGCCGCCCACGCTCCAGTCAATCGCGCTCATGATGTCGGTGTCGCCGTCGCCGTCGAGATCGGCGACCTCGAGCCCTGTGGGCGGGAGGCCGGTGTACCCAAAGTTCTGAAACGGCCCAAAGACGAGGTTGCCGAGGTTCTCGTACCAGCCGTAGGTGTTCTGTGCGGTGGCCACGTCCATGTCGCCGTCGCCATCGAAGTCGGCGACCGCGAGCATGACGACCTTGATCCCCGTGTCGAAGAGCGGCACTCCCGGCTTGAAGAACGCACCGGCTACGTTCTCGTACCAGATCACGCCCGGTTGTAAGTGATAGTCGCTGCTGGCGAGGAGGTCGGCGTCTCCATCTCCATCCATGTCGGCAGCCACGACATCCCGGACGAGCTGGATGTTGGCGTCGAGGACCTGGGGTGCGCCGAAGTCCTGGGCGGGCGCGGGGGCTGAGGCGAGAGCGAGGAGCAGCGTGGGATTGAGCATGGAAGGGGGGGCGGAGCGAGGGAGTGGAGCTTGCCTCCATATAAGCACGGGTATCCAACCCCGTCAAATGCGTCGGGTTCGTGGCTACCGCTGGCGAGGCTTGGCGAGGGCCGCGAGGTCGCCTACGAGGGCCGGGTGCGGGGTGGGCTCGACCGGCGCGGGGGCCAGCGTGAAGTGTTTGCCGCCGGCGGCCAGGAAGTCGGCGCGGGCGCGCAGGCCGAGCTCTTCGATGGTCTCGAGGCCCGCGGTCAGGAAGCCGGGCGTCGCGACGATGACGGAGTCGGTGCCCGCGCGCGCGAGGGCGACGAGGGTCTCGTCGGTGGCCGGACCGATCCACGGATCGCGGCCGAAGCGCGATTGGAATGCGAGGGTGGCGTTGTCTCGTGGGGTGTTCGTGGCGGTAAGCAGGGCGTCGAACGTGGCCTGGCAGTCCTTCGTGTAGGTCTCGTTTTCCTTTGCGTTGACGTACGACGGGATGCCGTGAAACGAGACGACGAGGTGGGGCGGTTCGCGCGATGGGTCATCGCTCGCTCGCGCCTCTTCGACGCCGTCCGCCAAGGCCTTGATGCAACCGGGGCCCGTGGGGGCGAGGCGGCAGAGCTCGAGGCGCGACTCGAGGCCCAGCTGCTTGGCGAGCTTGGCCGCGTGGACCGTGATGGTCTCGCTCGAGCTTGCCGTTCGCTGCGGGAACAGCGAGACGATGCGGATCGGGTGATTCGAACCAGGGTGCGCGGCGAGCGACGCGCGCAGGCGCTCTTCCAAGTTCGGCGCGCCGTAGCGGAAGGCGTGCGTGACGTGCACGTCCGTGGGCGTGGCGGCGGCGACGGCTTCGGTCAGCGCGAGCGTGCCGGCGGCGAGCGGCGAGCCGGCCTCCGTCCAGATCTGGGCGTAGGCCTTCGCGACGTGCGCGGGGCGGCGGCGCAGGATGATGCCGTGCAAGATCGGGAGCCAGAGCCAGCGCGGTTTGTCGACGACCATCGGGTCGCCGAGGAACTCGGCGAGGAAGGCGCGCACGGCGGCGGGCGTCGCGGCGGTCGGCGTGCCGAGGTTGACAAGGATCAGCTCGGACGTGGGGGCGGGGGCGGACATAGCTTGAGAAGAATAGCGAACGTGGAAGGCAAGCGAGGGGCGTCTTGTTGCGGTATGCTCCCCGCCGATGGGAAAGATGCCTAACAGACCTGAAGATCTCAGCAAGCTGGACGTGCGGGCTGCGCTCGAGGCGACGCCTCACTATGGGAAGCTGAGCGCCTTCCTTTTGGCGGACTTGGTCGAGATCGCGCGGCCGTTTCGAGCCAAGGCAGGCGAGGTGCTGTTTCGCGAGGGCGAGATCTGCGGCGCGTTCTATGTGATCGTCGAGGGCTCGGTGAAGGTCTACCACATGGGGGCGGATGGGCGCGAGCAGGTGCTGCACCGCCTCAAAGGAGGCTTCAGCTTCGCCGAGGCCGCGCTGCTTGAGCTGGGTGTCTTCCCCGCCGATGCGATCTGCGTGGAGGACTCGACGCTTCTTCGCATCGATGGCGCGCGCTTCTTGCGCATCTTCCGCGAGAACGACCGGCTCGCGGCGGCGATGATCAGCTCGGTGTCGGGCTGGCTCTTGCGCATGGTCGAGCGGGTGGAGGAGCTCTCGGGCGCTTCGGCGGGCGCGCGGCTGGCGCACTACATTCTGCGGCAGCCCTCGCGCGACGAGGGTGGCGTGGCGGTTGTCGAGCTGCCGATGACCAAGAAGGACCTCGCGGGGTACCTCTCGATCACCCCCGAGACCCTGTCGCGGCTGCTGCGCCGCTGGTGCGACGAGGGGCTCTTGTGCATGGATCGGCGCACGCTGAAGATCCTCGACGAGCGCGTGCTGATGGCCATCGCCGACAGCGAAAACGCGGATTAGCGCAGCGTTTTTGGACCCCTTTGACATCGGTCAAGGAAGGCGAGGCCGGCCCGCACTACCTTGGCTGCGTGACGTCTACCTCTGCAATCGATCGGCTCTCGGAAGAGCACGGACTGCTGCTTGGCGCCCTCGCCGGGCTTGAGGAGTTGGCTCTGCGGTGCATGGACAAGCAGCCGTTGGATGCGGAGCGCGCCGCGGCCCTTGTGGGCTTGATCTCCGAGTTCGGCTGCGGCCTGCACCATGCTATCGAGGATGAGCTGCTGTTTCCGCTGTTGGAACACCACGGGGTGACCCGCGAGTGCGGCGCGATCGGCGTGTTGACCTACGAGCACGAGGCCTTCGAAGAGGCGCTCTCGCGCTTGAATACTGCGATGGGGGAGGCCTCCGAGGGCGACCCGTGGGCCTGCCGCACCTGGGCTCGGCAGGTGGACGCGCTCAGTCATATCTCCCGTGGCCACATGTGCAAGGAGGAGGGCGTCCTCTTTCCGTTTGCCCAGAAGGCCCTCTCGGGGGCCGAGCAGGAGGAGCTCTTCGAGCGCATGTGCGAACTTGAGGAAAAGCGCCACCGCGGCCTTCGAGAGCGGGTTGTGGTACAGGTTCCCAGGCACTTGAAGGCTCTCGGCATCGCTAAGATCCCTCCGCTTGAGAGGATTGGCTGCCCCGGAGACCCCCGCAAGTGCCCTAAGGGCGGGCAACATTCGACTTGTAGCCAAGGTTCTTGAACATATATTCAGATTTAGGCATCCTGTAGACGTCTATTCTGGCCGATCACCCACCACCCAGTTCTCCAGCCCATGCATTCCTACCTGATCACCGCAGCTTTCGTCGCCACCGGCGCTTGGCTTTGGTTCGGGCCCGACACGGCGCCGATTCCGCTCACCGAGCGCGTCGTTGTCGATCGTAGCGAGGTCCTGCCTACGACTCTCCGCACGCCGATCACCGGCGAGCCCACGATCCTGTTGCAAGGGTCGATCGCAAAGGGCTGCATGGATTGCCACGTGCTTTGGGACTCGCGCGATCGTCAGTCGACGGTGCTTGTCCAGCACAAGAACGTGATGCTCGATCACGGCGAGAACGACAACTGCATGAACTGCCACGACACCGATCAACGCGACAAGCTGATTCTGCGTGGCGAGCAGCTGATCGACTTCGCGGATTCGTCGCAGCTGTGCGCGCAGTGCCACGGCCCGACATGGCGCGACTGGCAACGTGGAACACACGGCCGCACCAATGGCTATTGGGATCCGACGCGAGGCACCCAGACGCGCCAGATGTGCGTCGCGTGCCACGACCCGCACCACCCGGCTTTCCCGAAGCTCAAGTTGTTCCCCGCGCCGAACACCCTGCGCATGGGCGACCCCGACGCGGCTCACGGCGAGCACGAACTCGAAGGTGTTCTTGGCCGCTTGCGCGGCGTGATCGACAAGCAGCGCGAAGAGGCGCTGAAGGGACGCGAGGCAGCCGAAGCCGCGGCAAAAGAGAAGCTCGACGCTGAGTACAAGCGCCTTGGAATCGAAATCGGAGACAAGCGATGAGCACCACTCAGACCCCCGTAAAGAAGAACATCAGCCGGCGCAGCTTTCTGCGGACAGGCACGCAAGTCGTAGCGGGAATGGGGGCATTTGTTGCTGCCCTGAAGCCGCTCGCCAGCATCGACCCCGATGACTTCGGTGGCGTCCAGGGCTTCCTGCAGAAGCACTACAAGGAGATGGACGACGAGGACATGGACGCGGCACTGCGCCGTATCGAGGCCGACGTCAAACGGCGCTTCGACGTGGACGCGGTCGCGAAGGACATCAAACCCACAACGGGTGTCGAGTTCGTCTACGCGCTGAACCTCAGCCGCTGCGTCGGTTGCCGCAAGTGCGTGCACGCGTGCGTGGCCGAGAACAACCAGAGCCGCTCGCCCGAGATTCAGTACATCCGCGTGCTCGAGATGCCGAAGGGCACGCTCGACATCGAGAAGGGCAACCACCACTACGACCGGCCAAGTGTTCCCGACCTGGATCACTTCTACATGCCGATCCAGTGCCACCAGTGCGCCAACCCGCCGTGCACGAAGGTCTGCCCGGTCGAAGCGACTTGGACCGAGCCCGATGGCATCACCGTCGTCGACTACGACTGGTGCATCGGCTGCCGGTACTGCGAAGCGGCCTGCCCGTATTGGGCGCGACGCTTCAACTTCACGACGCCCGAGATTCCGAAGGAAGAGGTCAACCCCGAGATCAGCTACCTCTCGAACCGTCCGCGCCCGCAAGGCGTGATGGAGAAGTGCACGTTCTGCCTGCACCGCACGCGCGAGGGCAAGCTGCCTGCGTGCCTCGAGGTCTGCCCGGTTGGAGCGCGCAAGTTCGGCAACGTGCTGGACCCGGAAAGTGAAGTCGCCCAGATCCTGCGCACGAAACGCGTGTTCGTCTTGAAGGAAGAGGTCGGCACTCTGCCACGCTTCTTCTACTACTTCGACGAGCGCTATCCGCGTGATGCCAGCCAGGACTCGTACGAAGAGATGCCGGACATGCCCGGCGTGATCCGCACCCACGGCGGCGCGAAAGAGGAGGCTTCCAAGTGAAGGAGTACTTTAGATTCCTGTGGCGGTGCTTCCGCCTGAGCTTCCACGGCAACTGGATGTACAAGACGTGGATGCTGATCCTCTCGGTGATCGCGCTCTTCGGGTTGAACGCCTGGGCTAAGCAGATTGCCGGTGGCCTCGCCACGACAGGAATGACCGACCAGGTCTCCTGGGGACTGTACATTGCGAACTTCACCTTCTTGGTGGGGATGGCGGCGGCCGCCGTGATGCTGGTGATCCCGGTCTACATCTACAAGAACCACGAGCTGCACGACCTGGTCATCTTCGGCGAGCTCTTGGCCGTGTCCGCCGTGACGATGTGCCTCATGTTCATCACCGCGGACCTCGGTCGACCCGATCGCGCATCGCACCTGTTGCTGCGCTTCAACTGGCCGATCTCGGTGTTGACGTGGGATGTGATCGTGTTGAACGGCTACCTCTTCTTGAATCTGCATATCTGCGGGTACCTGATCTGGTGCGCGTACAACGAGCGCAAACCCGCGCGGATCTTCTACATCCCGTTCGTGTTCATCGCCATCTTCTGGGCGATCAGCATTCACACCGTGACGGCGTTCTTGTACTCCGGTCTGGGTGGCCGGCCGTTCTGGAACTCGGCGGTCTTGGCCCCGCGCTTCTTGGCTTCGGCCTTTGCCGCGGGCCCGTCGTTCTTGGTGCTGACGCTGCTCTTGATCGGGCGCTTCACCGCCTACGAGATCCCGAAGAAGGCGATCGCGACTCTGCGCAGCATCATCACGGTCGCATTGACGATCAACATGTTCTTGCTCGGCTGCGAGGTGTTCACCGAGTTCTACACGGACTCCGCGCACGCAGCTTCGGCGAAGTACCTGTTCCTCGGCCTCAACGGCTACTCGGCGCTTGTGCCGTGGATCTGGACAGCCATCAGCCTGAACACGTTTGCGCTGATCGTGCTCTACACACCTGTGCGCCTGCGCACGGGATGGATGAGCACGGCGTGCGTGGCAATGATCATTGGCATCTGGATCGAGAAAGGCATGGGCCTGATCGTCCCCGGATTCATCCCGACGCCCATCGGCGAGATGGTCGAGTACCTGCCCACCCAAAACGAGACGCTGGTGTGTCTCGGGATCTGGGCTGCCGGCCTCTTGCTTTACACGATCCTCGTGCGCGTCACCATTCCCGTCCTCACGGGCAAACTCACTCGGACCCGGCTGTACAGCACCGGGGACGAATCGTGAACCGTAACTCATCCTTTCCCCCAAGACCCAACAAGCCATATGAAGCTTCAACTCGCCCTCCTAGCGGCAAGTAGTCTGGCGCTCAGTGTCTTCACTTTCGCGACTCCGGAACCTCCCTCACCGACACAGGTGTTCGGTCCGGCCGAGCTCAGTGAACAGACCATGGAGTGCCTCGACTGCCACCGCAAAGAGACCCCCGGGCTCTATGAGCAGTGGGGCTCCAGTAAGCACTACCGCGGAAACGTGGGCTGCTTCGAGTGCCACACTGCCGAGCGCGGCGACCCCGACGCCTTTGACCACTACGACTTCCGGATTTCAGTGATTGTCAGTCCCAACGACTGCGCGCGCTGCCACTCGAAGGAAGTCGCCGAGTTTGCTGCCTCGCACCACGCGGCGGCAGGCAAGATCCTTGGATCGCTTGACAACGTCCTCGCCGAGGTCGTCGAAGGCAACAAGGGCATGGTGACAGAAGCGTTCCCAGATGGCGTCTCTGCTGCCGCCGTCAACGGTTGCTGGCAGTGCCACGGCACCGAGGTCAAAGTGCTCGCCGATGGCAGCCTTGACCCGGCGACTTGGCCCAACAGCGGCATCGGCCGCCTGAACCCGGACGGCTCGCGTGGCTCATGCTCGGCATGCCACCAGCGTCACGAGTTCTCGGTCGAGCAGGCCCGTCACCCCGACACCTGCGGCAAGTGCCACCTTGGTCCGGACCACCCTCAGAAGGAGATCTACGAGGAGTCCAAGCACGGCATCTCGTTCTTCGCCAACCAGGCGAAGCTCAACATGGGCAACCCGAAGTGGATCCCCGGCGAAGACTACAGCGTTGGCCCGACGTGCGCGACCTGCCACATGTCCGCAACGAAGAAGCAGCCTGTGACGCACGACATCGGTATGCGCATCAGCTGGAACAACCGCCCGAAGGTCTCTGTCCGTCCCGAGACGGCCGACGCCAAGATGGGCCTGCCCGGCGCGGACGTGCCATGGCAAGTGCGGCGCGTGAACATGAAGGACGTCTGTAACTCATGCCACGCTTCGAGCTGGACCGAGAACTGGTACGTGCAGTACGACGCTCTCATCGAGATGTACAACCAGAAGTTCGGCGAGGCCGGCATCAAGCTGATGGCCGCAGCCGCTCCCTTGATCGAGGGCCCGAAGTTCTCGAACAAGATCGACTTCGTTTGGTTCGAGATCTGGCACCACGAAGGCCGTCGTGCACGTCACGGCGCTTCGATGCAGGGCCCGGACTACACGCACTGGCACGGTACCTACGAGGTTGCGCAACACTTCTACACCGATCTGATCCCGCTTCTCGAAGAGTACGTCGTGAAAGGGAACGAGTCCGCTGACGAAGCCAAAGTGGCCGCCGCAGCGAACCTCCGCAAGGTGATCGATGAGGTCCTGAACTCCGAAGACCACAAGTGGTTCCTCGGCAAGATGGATCCCGCAGAGAAGGCGCGGCGTGACGCAGAGCGCGCGGCCTTCACCGATCGCTACAAAGAGAAGTAACGTTAGCCCCGCGAAGCGGGTCAACCACTGCCGACGTAGCGGACGGCCTACCGGCCGCCGGTGATCGTCAGGTATCCTGCTAGCGAGCTGGGCCTCCTGCCTACCGGCTGGGGGCCCAGCTCCAATTCCAAACATCATGAAGAAGATCGAACCCACGGAAGAAGACGGCTACGAAGCTCTGCGCGCTCACATTGTGAACCGCGCGATCGACTGCCGCGCGAAGTACGGCACCGACCTGACTTGGGAGACCGTGCAGCGGATCCTCGTCGACGGCGACTTCGTGCGCTTTCCGGTGCAGGTCGCGTTCTCGGACGAGCCCTTGCAGCGCGGCGAGTTCGCGATCCCGGTGCCGCAAGGCGAGACCGCAAAGGACGGCTTTGTGCTGTGCATCCGGCCATGCTTCGAGGGCAACGAGGCTGCGCTCGTGCCGCTGGTCCTGTACCACATCCCGTCGATCAACTACCTCGACATCGTGACGCACATCGAGGCCGAGCTGTTCGGCGCGGCCATGCTGGGCATCGAGATCGACGAGTTCTACCGGCGTGTCTGCGAGCTGGCCGACACAATGCCCAAAGAGGCGCAGCTGCCCCCCGAGCTGGTCGCCGATGCCGAAGTGATGCGCCGCCACCTCGAAGGCTAAGCACGCTCCAAAGAGGAGGTCCGCGAATCCAACGCATACGGTGCCAGGCACAGGTTGCACAGGATTCGGCGTGAAGGGACCCCTTCACTGCCCCGCGATCTGATCGATCGCAGGGGTTCTTCAATCGGCAAGTTGGCTTCCTCGCCGAATCCTGTGCAATCTGTGCCTGGCACCGTATGCGTTGGATTCGCTAAGTTGGTCGCATGGGAGACGCGCGGCTTGAGGACTTGTGGCAGCTTGTGCCCGGTGGTGGGTTGCCTGGGGAGCTGGAGCTCGTGGGCGAGTCGCAGCTTCGCTCGGCGTTTTGCGTGGACGACTGCGCGGCGCTCAGCTCAGGTTTGGCGGCGCTGGCGGCGCTGGCGCTTGGGTATTTGGAAGGCGCCGCGGCGCTACCTGTGCGGCTCGACCGCGCGCACATTGCGGCGGACTTCTCGGGGCAGTTCTTGGTCGATGGTGAGGCGCCCCAAATGTGGGCCGACCTATCGGGCTACTACGAGACACGCGGCGGCGACTGGCTGCAGCTGCACTGCAACTTCCCGCACCATGCCGCGGGCGTCGTGAAACACCTTGGGCTTGCGAGCGGCGAAACGCTGCCGCCGCGCTCGGTGCTTGAGGCGTGCATGGCCAAGTTAGACGCGACCGAACTCGAAGGCGAGTTGATCGAGGCGGGGATGATCGCCGCGAAGCTGCGCAGCTTGGATGAGTGGGAGGCGCATCCGCATGCCGTAGCGACGCGCGACTTACCGCTGATGGAAGTACGACGTTTGGGTAGCGACGTCGCGAAGGAACGCCCTGGCGAAGTGCGGCGGCCGCTGCGCGTGCTCGACACTTCGCGCGTGATCGCGGGGCCCGTGGCCGGCCGCACCTTGGCCGCGCTTGGCGCCGACGTCCTGCGCGTCGGCGCTGAGCGGCTGCCCGCGATCGAGGCTGGCCTGATCTTGACGGGCATGGGCAAGCGTAACGCGTTCGTGGACCTGGATGCACCGGGTGGTGTCGAGGCATTCGAGCGGCTTCTCGCCGGCGCGGACGTGTGGATCGATGCCTATCGGCCCGGTAGCTTTGCGCGGCGCGGGTTGACTCCCGAGCGCGCGGCCGAGCTCGCGCCCGGCATCATCGTGATTCAGATCAGCGCGTTTGATTGGACGGGCCCGTGGGCCGGCCGGCGCGGGTTCGACTCGATCGTGCAGTCGACAACGGGCCTCGTGGACGAGGGCATGCGGCGGTCGGGCAGCAGCCGGCCAACGCCTCTGCCGGTGCAAGCGCTGGACTTTGCGACCGGCTACTTGGCGGCCTTTGCCGCGCTGCGCCTAGCGAGTGCGCGCGCGCTAGAAGGCGGCAGTTGGCTCGCGCGGCTGTCGCTGCTTCGCACTCGCAACTGGTTCGTGGGCCTCGGCGCGCCTGTGGACTTCGAGCCAAAGAAGCCGACGCTAGACCTACGCTTCACCCAAGAGCTGGACTCGGACTTCGGCCGCCTAACAGTCTCGCGCCCGCTGATCGGCAGCTGGCGCTCGGCGCCGCGCCAGCTGGGCACTTCGCCCGCCAGTTGGTTGCCACCGCATTCACGCTAACCGCGCTAACCGAGGCGCATCGAGGCGCACCCAGGTCAGCTCGTGTTTGTTGTGCCACAGGTGGCGGATGCCGGCGCCTTGGATGGCGAGGAACGGCTCGAGGGCGGCGGGGCCCGCATCGCCTTGCAGCTTGATCGTGCACGCGAAGTTGCGGCATGTGCCGGCGTCGAGCCAGCGGTGCAGCATGGCGAGCAAGCGCTCGGGGTAGCAGGCGATGTCGCAAAACAGCCAGTCGACCGGGCCGACTTCTGTGGGCTTGAGCGCGAACGCACTTTGGGCGCGAAAGTCGACGCCGTCGAGCGTGTCGATGCCGCGCTCGAGCGGAGCCTTGTCCACCGAGAGGACCCGCGCACCAAGACCTTGCAGGCCCCACGTCCACCCGCCCGGCGAGCTGCCAAGATCCAAGCACAACTCACCCGGTTGCGGCCGCACTGGCAGGACCGTGAGGATCTCCCACAGCTTCAAGTACGCGCGGTTGGGCGGCGTCTTCTTGTCCTCGTTGAACAGCACGGCGCCGTTGGCAAACGGGCTGGTGCAGTCGGCTGCGAACAAGACCTGGCCACTTTCGGTCAGCGTCCACGAGCCCAGCGGCGCCGTCGGGGCGGCCTCGCCGAAGTCGAGTGGGCTCGCGCTGACAAACGGCAGCTTGTCCTGAATCAGCGTGCAGCGCCGGTGAAACGCCAAAGAGAAATGCGCCCAGTTGCGCCCACGCTCGCGTAGCGCTTTCGCGGTCTTGCCAATCGACTCGAACGGCACACGCGTGACGTCGCGCCAGACGTTGTCGACCCAGATCGCGGGCTGCTCGGCTCCGCGGCAGATCACCAGGCGATCGTGCACGACCTCAACCTCCACGAGCTCCTCAAGGAGCTGCGGCAAGAAGCCCTCGGGGGCGAGGTAGGCGGTGAGCTGAGTCATGGGGCAGTTGTCAGTTAGCGTGAATACGGCAGCGACCTACGCCAGCACGTAGTGGAAGACCATCGGGGCGACGATCGAGGCGTCGCTTTCGATGATGAACTTCGGCGTGTCGGCGTGCAGCTTGCCCCACGTGATCTTCTCGTTCGGGACCGCGCCCGAGTACGAGCCGTACGACGTCGTGCTGTCCGAGATCTGGCAGAAGTAGCTCCACACGCGCACCTCTTCTTCCAGGTCTTGGTCGATCAGCGGCACGACGCAGATTGGGAAGTCGCCCGCGATGCCGCCCGCGATTTGGAAGAAGCCGAGGCCGCGGTCGGCGGTCTCCTCTTTGTACCAGCTGATGAGCCGCAGCATGTACTCGATGCCGGTGCGCACGGTGTGCACGTTCTTGACATCACCGCGGCGCACGGCGGCGGCGAACATGTTGCCCAGGGTCGAGTCCTCCCAGCCGGGCACGAACAGCGGCAGGTTGCGCTTCGCCGCCGCCAGCATCCACGAGTTCGCGGGGTCGATCTGGTAGTGCTCCTCGAGCACGCCGCTGAGCAGCAACCTGTACATGAACTCGTGGGGGAACAGGCGCTCGCCCTTTTGGTCGGCCTCGACCCACAGCGCGAGCACCGCGGCCTCGATCTTGCGCATCGCCGCTTCCTCGGGGATGCACGTGTCGGTCACGCGGTTCAGGTGCCGCGCGAGCAGCGCTTCTTCGTCCTGAGCGCTGAGTTCGCGGTAGTGGGGCACGCGCTCGTAGTGATCGTGGGCGACCAGGTTGAAGACGTCCTCTTCCAGGTTCGCGCCGGTCAGGCTCATGCCGTGGAGTTTCTCTTTGCGGATCATCTCGGCCAGCGAGATGCCCAGCTCGCAGGTGCTCATCGCGCCACCCATGGTTAGGAACATGTGGTCGCCGCGCTCGAGCAGCGCGCGCCAGCCCTGCGCAGCGTCTTTTAATGAGGCCGAGTTGAAGTGATGGAAGTGGCGGTCGATGAAGGTCCGCATGGCCTGGCTCTCGTTCTGCATGGGCAGGATTATAGGCATGGCGGGATTCCATTCGGATTGCTGCGTGTTTTTGGTCCCGAGGCGGGCCCAGAGAACTAGACTTCGCGCAATCCAACCGACGCCTCCTGATAGCTGTTCCGAGTGAATGCCGGTCGCGGGGCGACTCTCCATCCTCAGGGACCCTACGTCCCGCACGACTCTCATCATGAAGAAGACTCTGATCCTGCTTGCCCTTGCTGCTCTCCCGATGGCCTGTGGCGGAGGCGCCTCCGAAGACGGCGGCGATGCCGGTGCCAACGCGGCAGCAACCGCGGGCAAGGCCCTGTTCACTTCCTACGGCTGCGTTGTCTGCCACGGCGAGTCGGGCAAAGGCGACGGTGTTGGCGCGGTGGCGCTCGACCCGAAGCCGCGGAACTACACCGACGCCGCGTGGCAAGCTGAAGTCACCGACAAGCACATCAAGGACGTCATCATGGAAGGTGGCGCCGCGAACGGCCTGAGCGTCGCGATGCCCGCGCACAAGGCGCAGATCGGCAGCAAGGCGGCCGACCTTGACAACCTCGTGGCCTACATTCGTAGTCTAAGCGGCAAGTAGCCTCCGGACTTCAGTTCACGCGCCCCTCGTCCGTCGCTTTTGCGCCGGGCGGGGGGTGCGTTCGTTCAGCGAGAGGCCGAGCGCGATCAGCGTGCCCAGCGTTGCGAAGGCCAAGTCGAACAACGAGTCGTGCGAGCCCTCTGCTTGAATGAACGCCGCGCCGTCTTGCATGCAGGCCGCGGCGCCCGACTCGAGCAGATCGAACAAGAGACACGTGCCCACGCCGGCTGCGAACGCGAGCGCAAAGCGCACGGGCCGAGGTCGCGCGGTCCGGAGCCCTAAGATCAAGAGCGCGGGCACGGCGCCTTGAAACAGGTGCCCCACGCGGTCCCACGGATTGCGCGCAAGGCCGAAAGCGTCGCGCAGCCACTCGCCCGGCGGCGCGTGCCCATAGGTCCAGTGCGCGCCGATCAGCATCACGAAGGCGTAGACGAACATCGTTCTCAAGAAGACCGGGCTTGGCGTCAGCCGCTCCGCCGTCGCGCGGATGCCGGCGTAGACCGCGGCAAGGATCAGCACCTCGAGCACCCAGGTCGTGCGGTCGAGCGGCGCGGCTCCCGATGCAAGCGCCAAGAGCGCGAGCACGCTGTAGGCACGGGCGCCTGGCACGGCCGCTGGCAGCGGGTCGAGCGCGGCCAGAGCAAGCGCGGGCGGCGTGGCGGGTTGTGGTAAGGAATCGGGCATCTTGAGCGGCGCGGGAGGGCGGCAAACGGCCGAGTAGAGTACCTTCTTCGGCCCGCACCTCGCGTTCCCACGTTTGCCCACGAGACGCCACCATGAGCCAAGTTCAAAAGAGAAGCGCCTGCCCGCTCGATTGCCCCGACGCTTGCACTTTGACCGTGACGGTGGACGGGGACGATGGCAGCCTGATCAAGGTCGAAGGTGACGAGCGCAACCCCATGACCGCGGGCGCGATCTGCGGCAAGGTGCGCCGCGCCGCTGATCGCATCCACGCAAAGGAGCGCCTGTTGCAGCCGTGGATTCGCAGCCAGCCCGGCAAGGGCCCGGGCAGCTTCCCGCGCGACTTCAAACCAGCGACGTGGGACGCGGCTCTCAAGCTTGTCACCGAGCGCTTTTTGCACATCGCCAAGACCGACGGTGCTGGCGCGATCGTGCCGGTGTCGTACGGCGGCTCGAACGGCACGCTGACCGAGGGTCTTGTCGACGAGCGCTTGTGGCGCAGGTTGGGGGCCGCACGCCTTGAGCGCACGTTGTGCGCCGCGCCGAATGGCGCCGCTGCGCAAGGCCTCTTGGGCAAGATGCCGGGCGCCGATCTGCGCGACCACATCCACAGCGACTTGATCATCGTGTGGGGCTTCAACCCGCGCGCGTCGGGTATGCACTACGTCTCGATTTTGGCCGAGGCGCAGCGCCGCGGGGCGACGGTCGTGGTGATCGATCCGCGCAAGACGTCGATCGCCAAGACGGCGGCTGTGCACTTGGCGCCGCGCCCTGGCACCGACGTCGTGCTAGCGCTCGCGCTTGTGCGCGAGCTGTTCGCGAACGACTGGCAAGACACGGACTTCTTGCAGCGGCACACGACCGGCGCCGACACGCTGCGCGCTGCCGCCGAGCCTTGGTTCCCCGAAGCTGCCGCGGCGCACACCGGGCTCTCGGCCGCCGACATCCGCGACCTCGCGCGCCGCTTCCACGAGGCCAGCCCGGCTGTGATTCGGCTTGGATGGGGGCTTGAGCGCTGCCGCAACGGCGCGTCCGCAACCGCCGCTATTCTGGCTATACCTGCCGTTGCCGGCAAGTTCGGCGTGCGCGGCGGAGGCTTCACAGCCAGCATGAGTCGCAGCTTCGGACTGGAAACCGAAAGCGCGATCGCGGCGCACAAACCCAGCACGCGCAGCGTGAACCTGAGCCAACTCGGCGCCGCACTTGCTCCCGGCGCAGACGTTCGCACCGCAGCTGCCTTTGTCTACAACTGCAACCCCGTGGCGACGCTCCCCGATCAAGTCGCCGTCATCGCGGGCCTCGAACGCGAAGACCTTTTCACCGTCGTCTCGGAACAAGTCGCCACGGACACGGTCGACTACGCCGATGTGGTCTTGCCCGCGACGCACTTTCTCGAGCACCCCGAGCTCGACGCGGGATACGGCGCCGCGTACTTGAACTCGAACGGCGCCGCCCTTCAAGCACCTGGCGAGGCGCGCACGAACCCGGTCGTATTTGGCGAGCTGATCGCGCGTCTCGGCCTGTCGCAAGATGGCGACCTCGTCGAGCCCGAAGACCTTGCGGCCAAGATTTTGGCCGACTCCGATCTGTCGACCATGCAGCGCGAACAGCTGTCCGCGAAGGGCGGCACCACCACAGCTTTCGAGCTCGAAAAGAACGCCGCGCCGATGCCGTTCGTGGACCACTTCCCGCGAACGGTGGATCAAAAGGTGCATCTTGCACCGGCCGACATGCCCGCCCTCTATCATGTGCGGCCCGAGCCCGAGGACGAAGCCTTCCCGCTCGCCCTGATCTCGCCCGCGCACATCCGCCTGACCTCATCGACATTCGGTGAGAGCCTAGAGGGCCACGTGCCGCTGGCGATGCACCCGGTCGATCTGCAAGCCCGCGGGCTCGAGTCCGGCGACCGGGTGCGCATCTTCAACGCTCTTGGTGAGGTCGTCACAACGGTCGCGATCGACCGCGACGCGCCGCGGCAAGGGACCGTAGTCCTTCCGAAAGGGCTGTGGTCGCGGCACACCGAAAACGGCCGCACCTCGAATACGCTCATCCCCGACCACCTGTCCGATTTCGGCGACGGCCCGTGCTTCAACGATGCACGCGTCGAAGTCGAGCGCCTGTCCTAAACCCCGCTATGCGCCTCTCATTCACCTGGCAGCCGTCCGATCGTCAACCGCAAGAACTCGATGGAGCCGAGCTGTTCGAGCTGGCGCGCGAGGCGCATCCCGAGGCGGATCTTACCGGGATCGAAACGGCCGAGCTCGTGCGCTATTCGTTCGACGCGCGGCGCCGTTCGCGGGAGTGGCATCTTGAGGTCGAGCTGGCGAGCGGCGAGCCGACGCCGGCGCCCGAAGTGCCTACACCGGGGCCCGCGGCTAGCGGCCACGTCGCCGTGATTGGCAGCGGTCCCGCGGGCCTGTTTGCGGCGCTCGAGATCGCCGCCCGCGGCGTGCGCGTGACGCTGCTCGAGCGCGGCTTCGACGTGCAGCGCCGGCGCCAAGACCTGGCGCGCATTCACCGCGGCGAGGCCATCGATCCCGACAGCAACTACTGCCATGGCGAGGGCGGCGCGGGCACGTACTCCGACGGCAAGCTGTACACGCGCAGCGGCAAGCCGGACGAGGTCGCGGCGATCCTGCGCACGCTTGTCGAGCACGGTGCGCCGAGCGAGATCGAGTCGAGCTGGCGTCCGCACATCGGCTCGAACCGCTTGCCCAAGGTCGTGACCGCCTTGCGCGAGACGCTTGAGGCGCGCGGCGGGCGTGTGCTGTTTGGCGCGCGCGCGACCGAGCTCTTGATCGAGGACGAAGCCGGCACGCGTCGCGTGCGCGGGCTTGGGTACACGCAGCGCGGCGCGGAAGGCGAGGCGACCACCGAGCACGAGCTAGCCGCCGACGCGGTTGTCGTGGCGACGGGGCACAGCGCTCTTGATGCGCTTGGCATGTTGCGCCGCGCTGGCGTGCAGCTGGAGGCCAAGGGCTTTGCCATGGGCGCGCGTGTCGAGCACGCGCAGGGGTGGCTCGACAACTTGCAATATGGCGGCCTGCGCTCGACGTGCAGCCTGCCGGCCGCGTTCTTCGAGCTGGTGACCGAGCGCAAGCGGCGCGGCGTCTACAGCTTCTGCATGTGCCCGGGTGGCTTCATCGTGCCGGCCTCGACCGACCCGGATCGCGTGGTGGTCAACGGCATGAGCCTGGCGCGGCGCGACTCGCCGTTTGCGAACTCGGGCGTCGTCGTGGCGATCGAGCCGGAGGACCTCGTCGCCGGGCGCGGCATGCGCTGGGGCGCGGCGAAGTTGCTGCGCGCGGCGGCCGAGGGCGGCTTCGCGCTGCTCGGCGAGCTGCCCGCCGAGCGGCTTGCCGAGGGCTGGCTGCCCGAGTCCATCGAGGACGAGCCGCTGATCGGGATCGCCGTGCAGCGCGCGCTCGAGTTCGAGGCGGCGCGCTTGGGCGGCGGCGCGAACCGCGCGCCGGCGCAGCGCGCCGACCACTTCACCCGCGGGCGCGCCGAGACCTCGGCGCCGCTCGAGACAAGCTACCAGGCGGGCCTCGCCGAGGCCGACATGGCGCGCTTCCTTCCGCGCGGGATCTCCGAGCGCATGCGCGCGGCATTCCAAGAGTTCGATCACTCGCTGCCGGGCTTCGCCGGCCCCGAGGGTCAAGTCGTCGGCGTCGAGTCGCGCACCTCGTCGCCCGTGCGCGTCCCGCGCGACAAGCGCAGCCTCGAGAGCCCCACGCTGGCCGGGCTGTTCCCCGCCGGCGAAGGCGCCGGGCACGCGGGCGGCATCGTCTCGGCGGCGATCGATGGCTCGCGCGTGGGCCGCGCCGTGCTCGAGTCGCTGTCCTGACGGAAGGCAAAGCTTCCCGGGAATTGTTGGTAACATCATCGCCGGCTGTCGTTACTGAGGGTGGTGCGAGAGCCTAGCTGCTTGGCTTGCGTGCTTAGGGTCGCGCTCTTGGCCCGGTGTCAGAACGGACGCGTGTTCGACATCGCAAATCGAGAACTCGCGGAACTATCGCTCAAGTAGGACAGTCTTAGCCGGCAAGGCTTGTGCAGCGCATTGTGTTCAATCATCGCCAGAAGGAAGGGAGAGCTTCGTTGGATAGGGAATCAGTTGAAGAGCTATTAGAAGAGGCCGCCGAGGGTGGTAGCTCTGGCCTCGAGGCGCAACTCGACCTGATGCAGGCGGAGCTTGGGCACGGCCACGCCGAGGTTCTCGCCTTGGAGGAGCAGTTGGCGCACAGGTACATTGCATCGGGCGATCTCGGCCGCGCTCGCGGCAGTTTGGAAGAGGTGTTGATCTACCGCGCGGTCCTCGATGGCGAGCACGGAATCCCGACCGCCCGCGTGGCGCGCGATCTGTTCAGGTTGCTCTCCCGGGTCGGCGATCGACCGGGAATGGCCGAGGTCTACTACCGGTTTCTGTCCTGGATCCCGATGCGGGATTCCACGACCCTGGCTCCCGAGCTACGGGTCGTCCTCGCAGACGTAGAAGCGATCCTCGCCGAGAACTGCTGAGGTAGCTTTTCCCGCCTCGAACGGGGGTATTTCACGCGGATCGAGCCTGGGTGGTAAGCTTTGGACTCGTCCCCAAGCCAAGGCCTCTCAGTGCTGAAACTGTCCTCTCTGTTTACGCTCGCCCTTCTTGCCTCGCTTTCCAGCGCTGGCGAGCTCAGCATCCATTACATCGATGTTGGGCAGGGCGATGCGGCCGTTGTGGTTGGTCCTGATGGGACCAGCGTGCTGATCGACGGCGGCAATGCGGGGAAAGGCAGCGGCGACGTCGTGCCGTACCTGAACTCGATCGGGTTGACGGGCCTCGACTATTCCGTGATGAGCCACTGGCACACGGACCACTACGGAGGCATGGACGAGGTGTTCAACGCGGGCTTCCAGCCCAGCGTCGCGGCCTACGATCGTGGCAACACCAACATGCCCTCTGGGACGCAAGTGAACCAGTATTTGGCGGCCGTGGGGCCGAAGCGGCAGGTCGCGACGGTCGGGCTCACGTTGCAGCTCGGAGACGGAGCCACGCTGGAGGTGGTCTCGACCAATGGTGCGACGCCGCTGGGCTCGACCAACCCGTCGGGCTTCTCCCAGGAAGAGAACGGCCGCTCGGTCGCGGTCGTGATCCGCTACAAGGACTTCGACGCGTACATCGGTGGCGACCTGACCGGCGGCGGCAGCGGCACGGCCAACATCGAGGACTGGGTGGCGACGTACATCGGCCAGGTCGAGGTCGCGCAGTCCAGCCACCACGGCTCGAAGACCAGCTCGTCCGCGGCGACGATCAACGCGCTGGATCCCAGCTTGGTGATTCACTCGATGGGGCTCGATAACTCGTACTTCCATCCGAATTCGACGATTATCGAGCGCTGGAGCACGCCGACGGCGACGCGCTGCCAGTGGGGGACGACCGAGGGCGACACGGACAACGGCTCGGGCGGCTGGACCTCGGCCGAGGGCACAATCGAGGTCTCCACGAACGGCTACCGCTTCACGGCGCGCCCGGCGGGCTCTTCCAACGCGGTCGAGTTCGCGACGTTCGAGCACCCCGGCGCCGCGCCTGGCCCGGGCGACCTGGCGATCGCTGAAGTCCTGGCGAATCCTGCCAAGGCCAGCGACACCTATGGCGAGTGGCTCGAGATCGTGAACTTGACGCCGGTCTTGATGGACCTCGGCGACCTCGAGCTGCGCTCGGGCACCAAAGCGTTCGACCTCGCCAGCCACGTGCTGTTGGACTACGGCGAGCGCATCGTCGTGGGCGTCGACGGGCACCCGTCGCGCAACGGCGACCTGTGGGTACCAATCAACGCACCGTTTGGCGACTTCAACCTGTCCAACTCGACCTCGTTTCTCGAACTGCGCACCCAAGGCGGCGCGCTGATCGATTCCGTGGCCTGGGGCACGGGCGGCGCGTTCAGCGTGGCCAGCGGCATCTCGGCCGAGCGCACCAACGTCTTCACCCCAGCGGGCACCGGCAACTTCCACACCTCCACGACCCTGTACGGCGACGGAGACAAGGGCACCCCCGCCAACAAGAACATCCCCGAGCAAAGCGTGTTCCCGCCCGGCCTCGTGGTCGCCGGCGCGTTCTTCGACGACACGCTCGAGTTCCGCCTCCACGCCCCGACCGAGGCCCTGAAGTTCTACTACTTGGGCCTCTCGCAGAGCGCGACGGTCGGCCTCGACATCCTGAACCTGCACCTGGCGATCGACCCAGACGCGCTGCTCCTGTCGTCGCTGTCGCTCCCGGGCACGTTCGCGACCCTCAACCTCCAGGGGCAGGCCAGCGTCGCCTGGCCGTTGGGCGGCGACCCAGCATTGATCGGAGTCGCCGCCCTCGCCGAGTATCTGACCTTCGACCCGGCCCTGAACGGCTCGGCCGTCTCGAACGTGGCAACGATCACGATCGACTGAGCGAGTCCCAGCAACTGCGCGAATCCCACGCATACGGTGCCAGGCACAGGTTGCACAGGATTCGGCACTGTCATACCTCTTCGGCTTGTCGTGCCACTAGCGGCCGAAGGTGATTCTTCACCCGAGGGCGCTCTGCAATGCCGAATCCTGTGCAACCTGTGCCTGGCACCGTATGCGTGGGATTCGCAACACGGCGGTCACGGTCGACTGAATGAATCCCGCCGCTACAGGTGGCGGCCCGTATCCATCTGGTCGTGAAGCACTCGCCGAACACTCACCGTGGTCTCGGTGAAGGTGTAAAGGACGAGATGGCGGCCCACATGGACCGAGAAGTACCCCGCACGGATCGTCTGGAGAGACCTCCCGCGCTCAGGTTCCTCGGCCAAGTTGATGATCTCCTCGTTGAGCCTTCGCACGTAGCGATTCGCCTGTTCTTCACCCCATTGCTCGAACGTAAAGAGCCAGATCTCCTCCAGATCGGAATAGGCCCGAGGCCTCTTGAGAACTTCACGCACCCAAGCCGGCCTTCTTACGGGCAGAGGCGATGATCTCCTCGATGTCAAGCGGGCTGTCCTCCCCGCTCTCTTCCCCTTCGATCAGGGCCTTGCGTAGCGCTCCGACCTTGCTCTCGTAGTCCTCGAGCAGCCGTAGTCCAGATCGAATAACCTCGCTGGCGGTGCCGTACCGTCCTTCTTCGATACGCTCCTTGACGAAGCTCTCGAAGTGATCGCCTAGGGTGATGCTGGTGTTTTTAGCCATGATGGTGTTCCTTGAACTCGTGTACCCAAGACTACCATATTTGGGTATCCAGGTTCGAGCGAGACACCCTTTTTGAGGCGCACTTCCATCGAAACCCCGGCCTCGCTTGCTTCAACGGGCGAATCCCACGCATACGGTGCCAGGCACAGGTTGCACAGGATTCGGCACTGTCATACCTCTTCGGCTTGCCGTGCCACCAGCGGCCGATCGTGCTTCTTCACCCGAAGGCGCTCTGCAATGCCGAATCCTGTGCAACCTGTGCCTGGCACCGTATGCGTGGGATTCGCAACACCGTAAACTGCGCGCGTGAGCCAGCCCAAATACAGCGTGATGCGCGACCCGGTCCACGGGGACGTGTATTTGACCTCGGAAGAGATGGCCCTTGTCGACACGCGCGAGATGCAGCGCCTGCGCGGGATCAAGCAGCTTGGCACCGCGAACTTGGTCTTCCCGGGTGCCGTGCACAGCCGCTTCGAGCACTCGATCGGCACCCTGCACGTCACCAGTCAGATCATCGACGCGATCAACAAGAACGCCGAGCAGGATCCGCGCCGCTGCCTGACCGTGCAGAAGGAGGAGGCGCGCGTGATCCGCATCGCGGCTCTGTTGCACGACATTACGCACGTGCCCTTTGGCCACAACATCGAGGATCAGAGCGGGCTTGCCGCGCGGCACGACTCGCCCGAGCGCTACCAGGACATGTTCTCGAGCGACACCGAGGTCGGCCGCGTCCTCGCCGGCCTGAACTTGACCGAGGATATCCTCGCGGTCCTCTCGTACGAAAAGCTGCCACCCGCACAGCGCGCTAGCATCCCGCCCTACTGGAGCGAGATTCTGTCCGACACGATCTGCTCGGACATCATCGACTACCTGCTGCGCGACGCCTACTTCACGGGCCTCTCGATGACCATCGACACGCGCCTGACCAGCTACTTCAAAGTCGACCGAGCCACCGGCCACCTGTTCATCGACGTCGCCAAGCGCGAGCTCGTGCGCGAGGACATCGTCTCCGAGCTCGTGCGCCTGCTCGAGGCGCGCTACTACTTCTCCGAGCGTGTCTATTACCACCACGCCAAGGTCGCCGCGGGCGCGCTGATCAGCCGCGCCGTGGGGCTCCTGTTCGAGGCCGGCGCGCTCGACGCCACCGAGCTGTTCGACCGCACCGACGCCTCGCTCTTGCCGTTGCTCGACTCCGCTGCCTCCCGGGCCGGCGGAGCCGCCGAGCGCGAGGTCCTGACCCTCACCGAGCGCTTCCGCAAACGCCGCCTCCCCAAGCGCGCCTGCGTCTTCCCGGCCTACGAAAACGCCGAAGTCCAAGCCGCCCTCGTCGAGCGCTACTTCGCCCCCGGCCAAGCCCCCGAGCGCCGCGCGATGGAGCAGCGCATCGCGACCCAAGCCACTCCCGAAGGCGGCAAGCCCCCGCGCATCCTGATCTACTGCCCGGCCGCCCGCATGCAGCTGAAAGAGGCGCAAACCCACGTCCGCTGGCCCGGGGAGGCCGAGGTGCGCCCGCTGTCCCACTTCACCGAGCGCATCCCGCGCCTCGCCGATCTCGAACGCGCCTACCAGTCCCTCTGGAAGTTCTACGTCTTCGCCGACACGCAAGACCAAGCCGCCCTGGGCCGCATCCAAGAGGTCGCCCTAGCCGAGTTCAGCGCCGAGTTCCCGGGCGCGAGGAACGTCTACCGGGTTTGACCCGAGCCGTCGCGAACGGCCCCGCCAGGATCGATCTCGATCTGACGCTTCGCGAAGTCAAGCCTCAGCCACTTCGTGACGCCATCGGGAGGCAGGAGAGCCGCCCACGGAATCGCATCGCGATTCGCTCGGGGCTTGCCTAAGAGCAGAGTGAAGTCCCAGGCCTCCTGCTGCTCGCCAGGACAAACCCACGCCGTTCCACGGATGCAAGGGGGATCACCTTTAAGGTCAAACTGCCCCGGGATGAAGCCATCGCACCAGAGTCCCCGCCGGCGGCACTCCTCGATCCCCGCAAGCTCCGCGCACACCCTGAACTCAAGGTGCTCCCAGTAGCTAGCTTCATCCATTGGACTTGTTTGCATGCAAGATTGCAGGCTCAGTTTGCATTGGAGAGGTCGGCATTTCAGCCGATCTTAGAATCCTTTCTGACCCGTAGAGGACGAGCCTTCCCAAAGGACCCTGTTGAGACGACCTGGGCCGAGCTTACAGGTGGCAGGCGATCGGCTGCGCTCGACTGGCCGTTGCCGGCGTTCTTGGGCACTTGGGCCGGGGGTTGCGCGGGCGTGGGTGTGGCGACTGCGGGTGTCGGCGGTTACTCTTCGCGCATGAGAATCGCGTGCATTGGTGGTGGCCCGGGTGGCTTGTACTTTTCGATCTTGATGAAGAAGGCCTTTCCGGCCGCGGACATCGAGGTGCATGAGCGCCAGAAGAAGGGTGAGACCTTCGGTTGGGGGGTTGTGTTTTCGGACGAGACGATGGCGGGGTTTCGCGAGGACGATCCGGCGGTGGTTGACGCAATCACGGGGGCGTTTTCTTACTGGCGCGACATCGACACGTTCCGTGGCGGGATTGGGAAAGAAGAGGTCGATCACGTGCGCTCGACCGGCCATGGCTTTTGCGGCATGGGGCGGATCAAATTGCTCGAGATTCTGGAGGCGCGCGCGGTTGAGCTCGACATCAAGCTGTGCCACGAGTCGGATGTGACCGACCCTGCCGCGCTTGGCGACGTGGATCTGATTGTGGCGAGCGATGGCATCAACTCCGTGACGCGCGACCGCTTCAGCGAGGACTTTGGGCCGTCGCTGGATTGGCGGCCGAACTCGTTCTGTTGGCTGGGCACCGACCGTCCGCTGGAGGCGTTTACGTTTGTGTTCAAGGAGAACGAGCACGGGCTGTTTTGCGTGCATGCGTATCCCTATCAAGAGGGGACCTCGACGTGGATCGTCGAGTGCCAACCCGAGACGTTTGAGAAGGCGGGCTTTGGGGACTTCAGCGAAGAACAGACGGTTCGGTACATGCAGGATCTGTTTGCGGACGACATGAACGTCGACGGCAAGCAGTACTCCATATTGGCGAATAAGAGCATTTGGCGGCAGTTCCCGACGGTGCGCAACAAACAGTGGCACCACGAGAACATCGTCTTGATCGGGGACGCCGCGCATACGGCGCACTTCTCGATCGGCTCGGGCACGAAGCTGGCGATGGAGGACGCGGCGGCGCTGGTGAAGGTGTTTGCCGATCACGGGGCGAGCTTTGGCGCGGACGAAGTGCCGGGGATTCTGGCGGCGTATCAAGAGTCGCGGGACGAGATCGCCGGGCGTCTGCAGACGACCGCGGCGACGAGCCTGAAGTGGTTCGAGATCATGGACCGCTTCATGCCGCAGGACGCGGACACGTTTAGCTTCAACTTGATGACGCGCTCGAAGAGCATCACGTTTGCGAACCTGGCGATGCGCGACCCCGAGTTTGTCGGGCGCGTGGGCGCTGGGTTTGCCGCGCGCGCCTTCGAGGCGGCGGGCGTGGCGTCGACAACGACGACGTCGGGCGGCACGATGCCGCCGGCATTCACGCCGCTGAAGGTCGGACGGATGACGCTGTCCAATCGCATTGTGGTCTCGCCGATGTGTCAGTACTCGGCATCGAATGGGATGCCGGATGACTGGCACCTGGTGCACCTTGGCGGGCGCGCGATCGGCGGCGCGGGGCTGGTGATGTGCGAGGCGACGGCGGTCTCTCCCGAGGGGCGCATCACGCCGGGCTGCACGGGTATCTGGTCCGACGAACAGGCGGCAAGCTGGAAGCGCATTGTGGACTTCGCTCACACGCATGGCGCGGGCAAGATTGGCCTGCAGATTGGGCACGCGGGCCGCAAGGCCTCGTGCGAGGTGCCGTGGCAGGGCGGCGCGCCGCTCTCGGGGGACAGCGCTTGGCCGGTGATCGGGCCGACCGACGAGCCCTTCGATCCCGAGGATGCGGCGTGGCCGTCGCCGAAGGCGATGGACCGCGGGGACATGGACAGGCTGACGGCCGACTTCGTTGCGGCCGCCAAGCGCGCAAAGACGGCGGGCTTCGATTTGCTCGAGCTGCACATGGCTCACGGCTACCTGCTCTCGAGCTTCCTCTCGCCCGCCGCGAACAAGCGCACCGACGAGTACGGCGGCTCGCCGGCGAACAACCTGCGCTTCCCATTGGAGGTCTTGGCCTCCGTGCGCGCCGTCTGGAGCGGCCCGCTTTCGGTGCGCATCTCGGCGACCGACTGGCTGAGAGAGGGCGGCTTGACCGGCGCCGACGCCGTCGCCATTTCGATGGCATTTGAGGCCTGCGGCGCCGACCTGATCGACGTGTCGACCGGCGGTGCCGTGCCGCGCGCCGAGATTGGTTTTGGCCGCATGTACCAAGTGCCGTTTGCCGAGCGCATCAAGCAGAACGTCGGCATCCCGGTGATGGCCGTGGGCGCGATTCAGAACGTCGACCAAGCCAACACGATCCTGGCCGCTGGGCGCGCGGACTTGTGCGCGATGGCGCGCCCCCACCTGTTGCATCCCTACTTGACTTTGGATGCCGCCGCCGAGCTCGACGTCGAGCTGCCCGTTCCGCCGCAGTACACCTACGGACGCTAGCCCCATGACCGAGCTTCCCCCAAGCCGCGACTCGATCCTTCTCAAGGCGCAGTTCGATCCGCGCCTCGAGACCTACTTCATGCTGCAGGCGCTGTTCGGGCTGGCGGTCACGTTCCTCGGGATCTTGCTGGTGCCGGTGTGGTACTTCCTGGGGAAGCCGATTCACAAGAAGCAGTTCGACGCTCTGGAATGCGAGCTAACCGAGCGCACGCTGAACTTCCGCAAGGGGTTCTTGTTCCGCGTGCAGAAGAACGTGCCGCTGGACAAGATCACCGACCTGGCTCTGCGCGAGGGGCCGATTCTGCGCTACATGGGGCTGTGCGCGCTGACGGTCGAGACGGCGGGCGGAAGTGCGGCGACAGGTGCTGGGCAGATGGTCCTGGTGGGCATCATCGAGCCGATCGAGTTCCGCAATACGGTGCTCGCTCAGCGGGATAAAGTGTCGCTGGGGCACATGGTGGCGCCGGTGGCACAGGCAGGGGTTGGTGAGGGCGACGTGGCTGGTCCGAATGCTGCGATCCTGGGCGAGATCCGGGACAGCTTGAGTCGTATCGAGGTCCTGTTGGCGGACAAGAGCTCGAGCGCTTCGAGCGCCGATTCGAGTACAGACTCGGCCTGATTTCTGCGCGGCGGCTCGATTTCGGGTATGCTTCCCCACTACGGCTGCGGCATCCGCCGCGCCAGCAGCACTGCTGCACCGGGCACAACAGGGCTCTCTCGCACACCGAGAGGATCGCGTCCCATTCCCCGCTTCGTCTCTCCCGCTGTTGTGGAGGATGAGCACCCACGCGATCCAATTCGTTGAAATGAGTCACAAATCCAGTCATGGATTCGGTGCCGGCGTTGATAACTCCGGCCAGAAATCCAGTCCCAAGAAACGTCGTCCCGCTCGCCGCCCCTCCGAGGGCCAGAACAGTGGCGAGAAGCCTGCCGAAAGCCAAAAACCCCAAGCGGGCGGCTTCGGTGCGGGCGTGTCCGGCGCGGCCGGCGCAGTCGCAAAACAGGCGCGCCCCGAGCAAGCCGGGCAGCGCAAGCAGCGCGGTCCCAAGCGTCGTCGCGAGCAGCGCGACGAGAGTCGTGAGCAACGCCAAGCTGCTCCGCCCGTCGCTCCCGTTGATCCCGTCGAGGACTACCTCGAGAAGATCGCGGTCGAGACACCCGCGGGCGGCGACAGCTTCGAGCGCTTCCGCCTCGGCAAGCGCATCATGCGCGGCATCGCGGATGCCGGCTACACGGCACCGCGTCCCATCCAGCGCGACTCGATCCAGTCGATTTTGGACGGCGACGATATCCTCGGCCTCGCCCAGACGGGCACGGGCAAAACCGCGGCGTTCGTGCTGCCAATCCTGCACCGCCTGCTTGAGGCTGGCAAGCCGACCGGCTTCCCGCGCATCCTCGTCGTCTCGCCCACGCGCGAGCTCACCAACCAGATCCACCAAGAGTTCTTGGCGCTTGGCAAGTACACCGGCGTCAAGTCGATGACCGTGTTTGGCGGCGTCTCGCAGGCACCCCAGAAGCGCTCGATCGCCGCTCGCCCCGATGTCGTCGTGGCCTGCCCCGGCCGCTTGCTCGACTTGGTGAACCAAGGCCTCCTGAACCTGAAGCACGTCGAGGTACTCGTCTTGGACGAGGCTGACCACATGTTCGACATGGGCTTCTTGCCCGACGTGCGGCGCATCCTGAAAGCGCTGCCGAAGCACCGCCAAAACCTGCTCTTCTCGGCAACGATGCCCAAGGAGATCCGTGGTTTGACGAAAGAGGTTCTGAACGACCCCGTGGTCGTCGAGCTGAACCACCAAGCGCCGGTCGAGACGATTGAGCACATGCTGATGCCGGTGCACCCGACGCGCAAGGGCGACATGTTGCAGCACACCATCTGCGAAGACGGCTTCCGCACGGCGATCGTCTTCACGCGCACGAAGTACCGCGCAAAGAGCCTCGCACAGAAGCTCGTCAAGCACGGCCATCGTGCCGTGGCCTTGCAGGGCAACATGAGCCAGCCGCAGCGCGACCGCGCCATGGCGGGCTTCAAAGACGGTACGTTCGAGATCCTGGTCGCGACCGACATTGCCGCGCGTGGCATCGACGTCGCGGGTGTGTCGCACGTGATCAACTACGACATCCCGAACACCCCCGAGGCCTACATGCACCGCATCGGCCGCACCGGGCGGTCCGAGCGTGAGGGCAAAGCGCTGACGTTCGTGACAAACGAAGACTTCTCGCAGGTCAAGGCGATCGAGAAGAAGCTTGGCATGGAGATCAGCCGCTTGAAGTTGAAAGACTTCGCGATCGGCACGAAAGGCGGCGACGATCTTGCGCGCAAGAGCGGTGGCGGCAATCAGGGCGGCGGCTATCGCGGCCCTAAGGCGAAAACTGGCGGCGGCCGCGGGATCGCCGGCCAAGCCAACAAGCGTCGCGGCGGACACCGCCGGGGCCGCTAGGCGCGACCGACTCGATCGATCTTAAACGCAAGGCGGTACCGCGAGCGAGCTCGCGGTACCGCCTTGTGCTTAAAGCTGGCTTGTGAGAAGACCGCTCTAGTTGTCGCCAAAGCGAGAGTAGGACTGCCAGCCGACGACCTTGCCGGCCGGATCCAGAAGCACCCATCGGGTCAGGTCATCGCTGAAGTCGAGGTGCGCGTCGGGATGCTCGGCCATGATGCTCGCCGTGTAGGCCTCGCCCTCGGTCAACAGATACTCGGCGTATGACGGGGCGCGGTAGATGCGCTCGACCGCATCCGTCAGGACGTATTCGTTCGGCGAGAGCGAGCGGGGTACGCGCATGTAGCCGTACTCGACGTGCAGCTTGCCGTTCTCGTCGGGAACCTCGCGCATGGTGCCGTGCAAGATCTCCGTGGTGTGCCACATCTTCTGAGCGAAGTAGGCCTCGGTGGTGACGAACAGGTGCTCGGTCGGGTTCGAGGCGACGAACTCGCGCTTCAGTTCGATCTGCAGAGGACGAATCGCGCGGTTGAGCTCAAGGAGCTTGTCCTGCGGCCAGGCCTCGATGTTGAGCTGGTCGAAGGGGAAACCGCAGACCGTCAGGACACCGTTTTCGAAGTCGGTCATCAGGATCCGGCCGTCGAGCAGTTCGACCTCGACAGGCTGTGCGGCGGCTAGCTGGGTTTCCTCCTGCGTGCGCTTCTCGGTCGAAATCGACGTGTCCAATAAGTCGGGGCTCGAGTAGGCGGGCTCGGCCTTATTAGCGGTCGCCGGAGGCGAGGCGATCACCGTCTTGGGAGACGAGCCCGCAGGGCCAAGGCAGAACCAGAGAGCGGAGGTGATGGCGGCGGAAGCGAGGCCAACGATCAGGTTGAGTGGAGTCATGGAGGGCGAAGGGGTTAGCACTGGAGGCAGTAGCCGGTGACCTTGAGGTTCTTGATAGTGAAGGTGAACTCGTTGCCGGACGCGCCGCCCGGGCCCGAGACGTAGTGCACGTTGTCGGAGGTGAAGTTGACGCTCTTAATGCAACCGATCGGGGGCAGGCAGTCGTTCTGGCACTTGATGTTCCCGTGGTGCGTCGCCGCTGCGGCGGATGCGGCCGTGCTGGCGTTCCAGGCTCCGCCTGGCAAGTCGAGTGTGTAGCGGACCGTGATGCCTTCGCTGTCGTAGGCGGTCTGAACGACTCCGTTGCAGGGCCAGTAGAGGACTTTGGGGCCAGGCGGTGGCGTTTGGGAGGAGCCGGGCACGGCCGTGAGGACGAGCCCGGTGAAGAGGACGAGGAGGGAGAGGCGCATGAGAGAGGGGGGGGCTAGCAGCCGGTGCAGTGGCCTTTGACGACGAAGTTCTTGATCGAGTAGGTGAACTCATTGCCTGACGCACCACCTGGACCGGTGATGTAGGTGATCTTGTCGAAGGTCCAGGTGACCACCTTGACGCAGCCAGGCTGGAGGCAATCCGTCTCGCACGCGATGTGCAAGTGGTGGTCGGCGGCGGCCATGGATAGGGCCGCGATCTCATCCCACGCGCCGCCGAAGAGGTCGGCGGTGTAGCGGTTGGTCTGCCCGTTGCTATCGAAGACGCGGTGCTTCGCGTTGTTGCAGGGCCAGAAGGCCTTGGGGGTGACAGCGCCTTGGGGGAGGGCGGGGACACAGAAGGTGAGGAGCAGCAGCGAAAGGGAACGGATCATGTGGAGTTCGGGCCGGGGAGTGGGACCTGCGAAGTGAGCCAGCCTCGTGATTGAAGGCCAAAATCATGCTAGGTGGCCCTCCCGCACCTGTCGATCACAAACTGTCCCCGGCGGCGACGGTTCCCAGATGTTAGACAGAGGCGTCAGACTGACGCTTGGCGAGGAAGCGGCCGAGGCGCGCCAAGGCCTCTTCCAGCTGCGGCGTGCTGAGCACGTACGACAGGCGCACGAATCCGTCCAGGCGGAACGCGTCGCCGGGCACGAGCGCCAGGCCGACTTCGTTCAAGAGGTCTTCGCAGAAGCCGGCCGAGCCGCGCTCGTCGCAAAAGGCGCGAACGTCGGGGAAGACGTAGAAGGCGCCGTCCGGACGCACGAACTCGAGGCCGAGTTTCGTCAGGCCCGCCAGCATCAGATCGCGGCGGCGCGCGTACTCCGCGAGCATCGTCTCGACCTCGGGCGGCTCTTCGCGCAAGACGGCTTCGAACGCGGCCATCGAGACGGCGTTGGGCGAGCCGGTCGTCTGGCTGTGCAGGCGCGTGACCGCGGCGGCGACGTCTTTGGGCCCGGCGAGGTAGCCGATGCGATAGCCCGTCATGGCGAACGTCTTCGAAGCGCCGTCGATCAGCACGATGCGCTCCTTGAGCGCGGGCGAGGCGACCTCGAGCGGGCTCGTGAAGACGCCGGGGGGGAAGACCAGGCGGCGATAGATCTCGTCTGTGATGATCCACAGGTCATGGGCCTCGGCGATCGCGCAGATGCCCTCGATCTCGTCGCGGGTCCACAGGTATCCCGAGGGGTTGTTGGGCGAGTTGATCATGATGCCACGCGTCTTTGGCGTGACCGCCGCGCGGATCGCGTCGAGGTCCGGACGCGCGCCGCCGAGTGGCGGGACCTCGATCGGGTTGCCGCCCGCAAGCTTGACGAGCTCGACGTAGCTGACCCACGCGGGCAGCGGGATCAAGACGTCATCGCCGTGGTCGACGAGCGAGAGGATCGTGCCCGACAGCGCGTGCTTGCCGCTGTGGCAGATGACGATGTTCTCAAGAGCGAAGTCGGTGCCGCGCGCGAGGTTCGCATTGGCGGCGGCGGCCGCGCGCAGCTCGGGCGTTCCCGCAGCGGCGGTGTAGCGCACCTGACCCGACTCGATCTTCGCCACGGCGGCTTGCGCGGCCCGCTTGGGCGCCGAGAAGTCGGGCTCACCGACCGCCATGTTGATCACATCCTTGCCCGCGGCAATCATGGTCTTGACGCGTCCGTCGAGGGCCAGGGTGGAAGAAGCGGGGATGTTCTGGGCTCGCTTTGAGAGGCGCATGGCGTTGGGCAGGGCGGTTGTGGAAGAGAGTCGCCCTGTTATAGGAAGACGGGCCTTCGAGCGGGCGTCTCACCTCGGCATACTGCCCCGAACTTCGGACATCCTGCCCTCTGCCTTCCATGAGCCTTCGCCGCCGCATCCTCCGCATCTTCTTCACGGTCTTGATCGTGCTGTTGTTCGCGGGCTACTTCGCCTTCTCGACTCTGCTGTTCAGTCCGACCGAGGACGACTTTGGCTTCGAGCTGGCGACGCTTCTGCCGCGCGATGTCGACTTCATGTTGGCCAAGGCCAATCTGGGAGACGACTTCACCGAGTTTCCCGAGCTGAAGCTCGCCGGGCTTTTGGCCGAGAACAAGGCGGGCCGCGAGTTCCTCGCGTCACCGCTGTGGACGCGCCTCACCGCCGAGAACGGGATCGACGCGGCGCTGCAGAACGTGCAAATGAACCTGGATCAGGCGCCGATCTCGATCGATCCGTTGGCGGCCTTCGGCGGGCGCGAGGTCTTGGTGGCGGGCTACTTGCGCGGCGCGGACTTGGCGGCCGCTGATGTTGTGATCATGGCGCGCACGAACTGGATGGGGAAGCTGGCCGAGAGCATGCTGAGCTTCCCGGGGATTGCAGGACTTGAAGATCAGGGGATGGCGGTCGCCGAGGAAGAGGGCGTCTACAGCTTGACCGGAGGGGGACTGGAGCGGCCTCTGTATGTTGCGCGGATCGCGGACGTGCTGTTGGCGGGGACCAGCCGCGAGCTGGTGGCTGGCGCACTCGGTCTTGAAGCGAACAAGGGCGAGGACTCGTTTGGTTTGAGCGCGCGCTACGGCGACTACATTCTGGCGACCCCGAACCGCGAGGTGGAAGATCTCGAGCTGTTCATCGATCACGATGCTCTGATGGCGAACCTGGGATTGGATGGCAACGTGCCCAACCAGACCAGCCCGGACTTCACACCGGCGTTCTTGGCGCACCTGTTCCAGCAGAAGCTCCTGAAAGAGGTCGAGGGCGTGATTGGGTTTGAGGGCGGCCTGGCGGTGAACCTGCACGCGGACCTGAGCTCGGAGAAGCTGACCGGCTCGCAGAAGCGCTTCTACCGCGAGCCCGGATTCAACCGGGACCGCATCTTTGACGTGGGCCGCTACGCGCCCAGCGACACGGGCATCTTGGCCTACTTGCAGGCGCCGATCGGTGACGTCTTGCGCATGATCCTCGACTCGACCGAGCCCGCGCTGCAGGACAACTTCAACGATCTCGTGCGCGCCGTTTGGGGGTATCCCGATGGCACGGCCCTCTTGGACGAGCTGGACGCTGGGCTGAAGGATCGGCTTGCGTTGGTCGTGCGCCCGAACACGTATCCGGACGAAGGTGAGAATGGTCCTCCGCACGACAACCAGCCGACGTTTGTGTGGGCCGTTGTCGGATGGGCGAAGGACAAGGCGATTCTGACGGACTTCCGCTCGAAGGTGATCGCGAACCAAGGGCGCTTTGGCATCCAGGGGCGCGGCTCGGGCACGGCGGGGGTCTTCAACCACCAGATCGCCGAGGGCGGCGGTTTTGAGGTCAAGGAGTATTGGTCGCCGCTCGTGCCGGGAACGGGGCACATGGCCTCGGTCATGAGTGACGAGATCTTCATCGTGGGCAATCACCACCTCTTGTTGGCGGACATCCTGCTGACCAGTCTGGGCCATCCGGATCACCCGGCTTTGGCGGACAAGCCCGAGTTCGTCTCGCTGGTGAACCTGGGGCTCGACAGCACAAGCGGCCTCGTGTGGCTGAACCCCGAGCCGATCTCGGAGACGCTGCACGATATGGCCAGCGCTGCGGCGCGGGACGCCGTGTCGATCAACTGGGATGTCGAGCGGCCGCGCATCGATAGCCTTGTTCGCAAGCGGGACTTTGCCAACAAGACGCCCGAGGATCTGAACCCAGACGAGTACTCACGCTACGAGACCGCGCTGGAGGAAGAGCTGTTGAAGTTCGAGTCGCTGTTCTTCAGCGAGCACGTCTCGGGCCTCGCCGAGACCTACAACCGCCGGATGGACTACCTGGACGAGGTGCGCGGCATGCTGTTGGCACTGTCCTTGGACCCCAAACGCGTGGACATCTCGCTGCGCGCATTCGTGCCGCTGCCGGCCGACTAGGCACGAAAAAGCGGAGAGCGCATGTGCGCTCTCCGCTTGAAATGGTGCCCGAGACTGGGGTCGAACCAGCATGAGTGTTACCTCACCAGATCCTTAGTCTGGCGCGTCTACCAATTCCGCCACCCGGGCACTCTGATCGATTGTCACTCCGCCTTGCTGCGCAGCTTGCGGCCGTGTGGCCGGTGCGCCAACCGAGTTGGAGGGCGGGAAGTCTATCAACTTCGCCGCGGGGGGCAAGCCCCCTCCTGAAGATCCCTGCCGCCCAGGCTTGGCTTCTTCACGCGACCCATTCACCGGATGTCCGGGTGCGCGGATGCCCCGGTGGCGAATCAGTAGGCTAGACTTCTCGAATCTCGGCCGGAGGCATGCGCCCTCGGCCTCATCGCAAACCCCTTTAACGACCTGAGCAGCATGTCCCCCCTCAAAGGCAACGCCCTGATCGGCCAGTCCGGCGGCCCGACCTGTGTCATCAACCAGAGCCTCGTTGGCATCGTGCAAGAGGCCGTGGGCGCAGACGCCATCGAGCACGTCTATGGCGCGCTGCACGGCATCGCCGGTGTCTTGGCCGAGGACTTCATCGACTTGGGTCGGGAGTCTAACGAGACGCTTGAGGCGGTCGCGAAGACGCCCTGCGCGGCGCTGCGTTCGGTGCGCAAGAAGCCCACGCGCGAGGAGTGCGAGGCGGTCCTCGAGGTCTTCAAGCGGCGCAACATCCGCTACTTCTTCTACATCGGTGGCAACGACAGCGCCGAGACCGCACACATCTTGAACGAGGTCGCCGTCGCGGCGAACTTTGACGTGCGCCTGTTCCACGTGCCGAAGACGATCGACAACGATCTGCGCGTGACCGATCACTGCCCGGGGTTTGGCTCGGCGGCGAAGTTCGTCGCCTCGGCCTTCATGGGCGACAACCAGGACAACCGCAGCCTGCCGGGCATCAAGATCGACGTCGTGATGGGCCGCCACGCGGGCTGGCTCACGGCGGCGAGCTTGCTTGCGCGCGAGCACGCGGACGACGGCCCGCACCTGATCTACGTGCCCGAGGTCGACTTCACGATTCCCGGGTTTGTGGCCGACGTGAAGCGCATGTTCGAGAAGCACGGGCGCTGCTTGGTGGCTGTGTCCGAAGGCGTGCACGGCCCCGGTGGCGAGCCGATCATGACCACCGGCGAGGTCGATAGCCACGGCAACGCGCAGCTGTCCGGCTCGGGCGCGCTTGGCGACTTCCTGGCCGCGGCCGTGAAGGAAGGCCTTGGCGAGGGGCTGCGGGTGCGCGCCGATACGTTTGGGTACTTGCAGCGCTCGTTTGCGGGGTACTACTCGGAAGTCGATGCGGCTGAGGCGCGCGAAGTGGGCCGCACGGCGGTGCGCGTGGCTTTGGCGGGCGATGTGCCGCACGGCTCGATCTACATCAAGCGCGGCGCGAGCGCCGACTACACGGCGACCTTCGAAGTGACCGAACTGAAGAACGTGGCGAAGGAGACCCGCGACTTGGACGTGGGCTTCCTGAAGGGCAACTGCGACATCCACGAGTCGTTCTTGGACTACGTGCGCCCGCTTGTGGGCGAGATGCCAACGGCCGCGCGCCTGAGCGACTTCAAGGCTTAGGGCGAGTGGACATCGAGGGCCGGCAAACCGGCCTCGCTGAAGCGGCTTGACGAGGCCACCGGGGTGTTGCCCCGGTGGCCCCTTTCGTGGCCTTCGATGTGGAGAGAAGTTGAGTCTCTACATGTATGGCGGAGGTATTTTCCTGAGAGGAGAGTCCGCCGCCTCGCTTGTTCCCTGCGCATCGCCGGTCTAGAGTCCGGGCATGTTGAAGCCCCTCACTTGCGCTCTTGTCTTGGCCCTTCCGCTGTTTGTTTCGCCCGCCGAGGCGCGGGTTCAGGAGGCCTCGGCTTACCTGGGGGCGGCGACGACGCCCGAGCTGTGTGCGCAGTACCGCGAGGATCGCGGGTCGCTGCGGCGGCTGTTCGACTTCCCTTTCTCCGAGCTCTCGCGCGAGCGGCGCGCGCACTATCAAGCGGGCTGGCGCGCGCGGCTTGATGCGTTTGACTTCGAGGGTGCCACGCGCAGTGGGCAGGTGGACTGGCTGCTGCTTGATGGCGAGCTGCGGCACGATCAAGAGGCGCTTGCAATCGAGGTCGTGCGCGAGCGCGAGGTGCTGGCGCTGTTGCCGGACGTGGGGGCACTCGTGGCCCTGTTGGAGGCGCGCTCGTTGCGCGCCTTGCCGGATGCGGAGTCTTCGGCGGCGGTGCTGCATGCTGCGAAGGTCGCTCTCGCAGACTTCAAGGAAGCCTGGCTCGCCGAGAACGAGGAGCCGTCGGTGACGCCGGCTGTCGCGCGCCGGGCTGCGGGCGAGGTTGGGCGTCTGCGCCGCGCTCTGCGCGGTTGGTACAACTTCAGTGCGGGCTACGATCCCCTGTTTACGTGGTGGTGCAAGGCGCCGTGGGAGGCGCTTGATGCCACGCTCGATGACTACGACGGCTTCCTGGAAGGGAAGGTCGGCGGCATCGATGCGAGTGACGAAGACTTGCTGTTGGGCGATCCGATTGGGCGCGACGCGCTGTTGTCCGAGCTGCGCTACGAGCGGCTGGCGTACTCGCCCGAAGAGCTCATCGCGATGGCCGAGAAGGAGTTCGCGTGGTGCGACGCGCGGCGCACGGAAGCGGCGAACGCGATGGGGCTCGACGGCGATTGGCGCGCGGCGCAAGAGGTCGCGCGCGCCGACCACGTGGCACCCGGCGAGCAGCCTGAGATGATCCGCGACCTGGCCGACGAGGCCGTGGACTACTTGATCGCGCATGAGCTCCTGCGCGTGCCCGAGCTGGCGGAAGAGAGCTGGCGCTTGGGCATGATGTCGCCCGCGCGGCAGAAGTTCAGCCCGTACTTCACGGGCGGCGAGGTGATCTCGATTTCGTACCCGACGGACGCGATGGATCAGGACGCGAAGATGCAGTCGATGCGCGGCAACAACCGCCACTTCAGCCACGCGACCGTCTTCCACGAGCTGATCCCCGGCCACCACCTGCAGGGGTACATGGCGGATCGCTGGGCGCCGCATCGCGGCCTATTCCGCACGCCGTTCTTGGTCGAGGGCTGGGCTCTTTACTGGGAGCTGCGGCTGTGGGACATGGGGTTTGCCCAGACTCCGGAAGATCAGATCGGGATGCTGTTCTGGCGCTCGCATCGCGCCGCAAGGATCATCTTCTCGCTGAACTTCCAGCTGGGCAACTGGAGTCCGACCGAGTGCGTGGACTTCTTGGTCGAGCGCGTTGGGCACGACCGCAACAACGCCGAGGCCGAGGTGCGGCGCTCGATCCAAGGCGGCTATGGCCCCCTGTACCAAGCGGCCTACTTGCTGGGCGGCATGCAGATGTACGCGCTGCACAATGAGCTGGTGGGGGGCGCCGGCTGGAGCGAGCCGGACTTTCACGAGGCCGTGCTGAGGCAGAACTCGATCGCGCCGGACTTGATCCGCGCGTTGCTTCTGGGCGGCGAGCTGACTCGCGAGCAGCCGATCGCGTGGCGCTTCCCGGGAGTCGCGCGCTAGGCGGCGCTACTTGATCGCGCAGCCCGCGACGTGCGGGCGGACGAAGAACGGCGCACCTTTGCGGTGCGTCGTGTAGGTCTCGGTCTCGACGCTCGTGAAGCCCGTGCCGCGGATCACCGATTCCGTGTCGCGGTTCAGGCAGCAGCCGTCGGTGATGATCCGCCAGAAGGGCGTCGCGACCGTCTGCACACGGCGGGTCGTGGTGCCGCGCGGGGCACCGACGTGCTCCATGAAGAGGAACTGGCCGCCGGGCGCGAGGAGGCGGTGGACTTCGGCGAGGGTCTGGACTTGGTCGGGCACCGAGCACAGGACGAGCGTCGACAGCACGACGTCCGCGCTGTGGTCGTCGGCCTCGATGTGGCCCGTGGGCGTGAGGTCGACAAAGTCGAGCGCCGGAGCGGTTAGGTCGCCAGCGGCGACCTTCTCGGCAAGCTTGAGGCGCATGGGCGGGCTGGGCTCGACACCGCGCCATGTGATGTCGGTGCGGCCGAGCGCGGCGAGGTGCTCGAGGTTGACACCCGTGCCGGGGCCAAGCTCGAGCACGCGCGCGCCGTGGGGGATGCGCTCGATGAGCGCGCGGCGGCGCTCGTGGGCGTGGCTCTCGTAAACGGCCATCGCGCCGTCGTAGGTATTCGCCATGAGGCGTTGCAGGAATCCCATGGGATCAGCGTACCAATCGGCGGAGCGATGAGCTTACTGCACGTCGACGCGGAAGCTGTTCGACAGGAGGCCGGTGGTCACGTCGATCGATTGCAGCCAGATCTCCTGCCCCACGAAACTTGGCGGGATCGTGATGGGGAAGCTGCGGTTTCCCGCGATGTCCAGGTTCACGATGAAGACAAGGAAGCCCGGGCCGAGGGAGATCAGGCCATTGACGCTTCCGGTGATGTCCTGCTTACCAAGGTTCCAGCCAATCACGGCCGGGGCGCTAGGCGTGCCACCGGTGAGGACAAACTGGGCCAACTGGCCGGCTTGGTTGCCGACGACATCAAGGGCGAGCGTGCCAAGGTGGCGATCTACGAGGAAGATGTCGTGGAGTCCGTTTGTGTCGCCTTGAACCAGATCGGTCGAGGTCGAGACGTAGACGATGAAACGCCCATCGGGCGACATGTCGCCCCCGTTGCTTTCGCCATTGCCCATGGCTCCGCTCGACTGCGAGCTGACGAGCTCGGTGACGCCCGCTTGGCGGTCGCGCACATAGACGTCGACCATGCCGTTCGTGTCACCGGACAAGTAAACGGACGACCGCGTCCACCACGAGATATAGCGCCCGTCTTCCGAGATCGACGTCTTGAAGTTGTTGTGAAACCAGGTCTGGGTGCCGTCGCTAGCTTGACTAGCGAGCTCGGTCGTGCCGAGCGCTAGGTCGCGAACGAACACATCATCCGTGCTGTTCGTGTCATCGGCCGTGACTTGAAATCCAGATGACTGGAAGGCAATGAATCCGCCGTCCGCCGAGATCGGCGCCGAGCCGCAGTCGCTCGGAATCTGGCTTCCGTCTTCTTTGACCGTCGCCAGGACCGTGACGTTGAGGAGCGTGTCATAGACGTAGGTGTCAGCGTCGGAGGTCGTATCCCCAAGCCCGATGTTGCTGGCACTTGTTGAGTACGCGACATAGCGCCCGTCCGAGCTCACGCTGGGTCCGTTACTCCAAGCATCCGTTTGCGTATCGAGGACCGTACGACTGATCCCCTTCGTCTTGCCGAGGTTGCGATCACGAAGAAAGATGTCTTGCTCGTTGTTCAGATCGAAGGTGACAAGGTTCGAAGCCGACGACGAAAAGACCACGATGCTGCCATCGAAATTCAGCGCGGGATCGTTCGAGTAATCATTGCCCTGGTTGCCGAAGTGTCCGATGCTGACGAGCTCGGTGGTTTGGGTCACCGTGTCGTGGAGATAGACGTCGGTCGTCCCATTCTGATCAAGCGGATCGAACAGATCGGAGACCGTTGCAAACGCCACGTAGCGACCGTCCCAGCTGATCGCGGCTCCACCAGAGGCCTTGTCGGCTTGAATGCCCGACGAACTGACACTGCAACGTGTCGTGATCCCCGTCACACGGTCGTGATGGAAGATGTCGCCGATTCCATTCGTGTCGCCGAGGACCAGATTCGTGGCCGAACTGTAGAAGGCCAAATAGCGACCGTCATCGGAGACGACCGGGCTATGGCTCCAGTCGTCGGCTTGCACGCCAGCCGTCGAGAGATTGATACGCTCGACGACGTCGAGCTGTCCAAAGGCTGCGGGCACAAAGAGGGCGAGGGCGGCGAGTCGATAGATCAGCATGAGATCGCGAGGGTCGGGAACGGGTAGGTGGAGCCTAGCTCTAGAGTCTCAGGCTAGCCCCCCGTCCCGTCAATGGGGAAACGGCCAGATCGCCTGCAGAGGCGAGCTACTCCTCGATGACCACGTGCTGATCTAGGGCGAACGGGCCGTAGGTTTTGGGTTCGGCGCCGGGCCATAGGACCTCGATGTTGGCCATTGGTGGGGTGCTTGCGTCCGACGCGTCTGGGGTCGCGCTCTCGAGGTCGCCAAGGCCGAAGTGGAGCCAGGGGGAGTTGGTGGAGAGGAAGGACTGGCCGGCGTGGCGCTCGGCCGAGCGGGTGAGGGCGCCGGCGGTGACGATCACGCGCGCTCCGATGGCTTCCCTGTTACCGGTCTTGGCGACCAGGCGAACCTCGAGCCAGTGGCCGGTGGTCTTGGTGTCGTTGCGCAGGAGGGTGCCGGGCTCGTTCAGGTTCGTGACGAACAGGTCGATGTCGCCGTCGGCGTCGTAGTCGCCGAAGGCGGCACCGCGGCTCGAGCCGCGCACCTCGAGGCCGGGGCCGGCATCGTTGAAGAGCTTGAGCTTCTTGTCGTGCTGCAGGTACAGCTGGTTCTTTTGCAGGTAGCTGGTGTTGGGGTCGTCGGTCTCGGCCGAGGGGTAGACGTGGCCGCAGGCGATGTACAGGTCGAGGTCCGCGTCGAGGTCGAAGTCGGCAAAGCCAACGCCCCACGAGAGCACGTTGCGCGTCGGGCCAGCGAGGCCAGTGCGCACGGTGATGTCGCGGAAGGTGCGCCCGCCGTTCTTGTAGAGCGTGTTCACGTCGTCGTCGAAGTTCGTGACGATCAGGTCGTCGTCGCCGTCGGCGTCGAAGTCGGCCGCGTCGACGCCCATGCCGGCTTGCGCGTTGCCCTGCTCGCCGTAGGCGAGGCCGGCGAGCGCGCCGCGCTCTTTCATGTTGCCCGTGCCGTCACCGACGAAGAGATAGTTCGGCTGGCTGTCGTTCGCGACGTACAGGTCGGGGAAGCCGTCGAGGTTCGAGTCGAAGAAGATGCAGCCGAGCGTGTACGCGGCCTCGAGGTCGAGGATGCCAGCCTCCTTCGAGCCGTCCCGGAACGTGCCGTCGCCGTTCGAGCGAAAGAGGAAGTCGCGCTGGACCGGCAGGCCGCTAGGGCCGTAGTACGCATCGCGCATGCCCTTCCAGTTCTGCGTCTCGCCACCGTGCGGTGGGTTCGATGGATCGAAGCCCAGGTAGTGGCCGACGTACAGGTCCAAGTTGCCGTCGAGGTCGACGTCGCCCCACGAAGCGCAGACGCCCCACTGGGTGAGCTCGACGTCCATGTCGGCGACACCGGCTTGCGCCGCGATGTCGGTGAAGTGGCCCTTGCCATCGCTCTGGTACAGCGAGTGCGGGCCCCAGTTCGTGACGTACAGATCCGTGTCGCCGTCGTTGTCGAAGTCCGCCGCACACGCGCCGTTGTTCCACGCGGTCGAGGCGAGGCCGCTCTCGACGCTCTTGTCCGTGAACGTGCCGTCGCCGTTGCTCTTGAAGAAGCGGCTGGTGGGCAGCGGGTCGGGCAGCTCGTCCCGCGATGAGCCGTTCGCGACGTACAGGTCGAGGTGTCCGTCCATGTCGTCGTCAAGCCACGCGGCGCCTTGGCCGATCGCTTCAAGGATCGAGCGCTTCCGGTCGCGCCAGCTACCGTTCCAGTCGAGGAACGCGACGCCGGCGGCCTCGGCCTGATTCGTGAAGAGCACCGTGGCGGCCTCGTCGGCCGTGTCCATCGGCGCGGGCATGGGCAGGTCCTTGCCCGTGTCGCCGTGCGTGCCCATCGTGCTTTGGCCCGTCTTCGGAGGCGCAGCGTCCGGGGCCGTAGCCGGGGTCGCCGTGGCCGCAGGCACTTCGGGCGTCGAATCACCGCATGCGCCAAGCGCCAAGCCGGTGAACATCAAGGTGAGGGGGAGCTTCATGGAGGAGAGTGGTATCTTTGCATGAACGATGAACACTTGGCACGGAATCTCGATCGCTCTCGTTGTGCTTGGCTCCTCTTGCGGAGACGAGCCGAAGCCCAAGGTGCAACCCGTTCACACGGAAGTGGCGCCGGCGCCAGAGCCCACGGCGCTTCCAATAAAGGACACGGAGGACGCGGCTCCCGAAGCACAGCAGATCGATTGGAAGACCGTCTTTCCTTCCGAGCTGGTCAGCGAAGTGGCCCCGCCACCGCTGGATGCGCTGGATTTGGAAGCCGTCGAGGCGAACCGCACACGGCTGAACGAGATCCTGGCGACCGACCTCGTGAGCGACCGCGCGTGGGTGAAGAACTTGCAGCGGCGGTTGAGCTTGCGGCCGCATGACGCCGAGCTGCGCTTTCAGTTGGGCGAGTTCTACTATCAAAAAGAGCTGCCGAACCTGGCCGAGCTTGAGTTCCTGACGCTGCTTGCGGAGGACGACGGCTTTGGCATGGCGCACAAGCTTCTCGCCGACATCTATCGACAGGCTGGCAACCACGGGCGCGCGACCTGGCACGCGCGCCGCGCGCATCGCGACATCCCCGCGGACTCGACGGTGATGTTCTTGTGGGGCTGGACCTTGCGCGACAGTGGTGACATCGAAGCGGCAACCGCCGTCGCCGAAGCGGGTCTTGCGATCAACCCCAACGACGCGCGCGTGCTGGTCTTGCTCGCGATGCTGCGCGCCGACGACGAGCGCTATGAAGAGGCGATCGAACTCGCACGGCGTGGCGTCGCCATCGACCCCGACCACCTGCGCGGGCACTCGGTCTTGGGGCAGTCGTTGAGCGCTCTTGGACGCGAGGACGAGGCCGAGGTCGAGATGCAACTGCACCGCCGATTGTTGCTCTTGAACTCGGCAAAACTGTTGCACCGCGACCCGCCTCTATCCGAGTCCGAGCGTGCGGCGGCCCTGGCTCACTATCATCAACTTGTGGGGCGCATGGACTTGGCGCGCGAGGAGCTTGCGCGCAGCTTTGAGCTTGAGCCCGACAACCCTGCGGCGCGTGTGATCGAGGCGCGCATGGCCGTGCATGAGGGCGACGAGGCGCACGCCAAAGACTTGCTCGAGTCCGTCTTGGTCAAGCATTCCGGCGACCCGCGCGCGACGCGCGCGCTTGCGAACTTGCTGGCAACGGCGATCGACGAGAGCCTGCGTGACTACGAGCGCGCGATGAACATGGCCGGCAGTCTGCTTGGGCGCGGCGGCGCGAACGACTTCGAGATCAACTACACGCTCGGGGTCGCCGAGGCCGCGCTTGGTTTCGACATGGCAGCCAAGCGGCACTTGAAGGCCGCGCTCTTGGTCGAGACGACCAACCCGTTCGCCCTTGAGGCTCTGGCCGCGCTCGAAGGTAAGTGATCGGTTTCGGCGGAACCTCACCGCCGAGCGTTGGTTCCTGATGTCTCAGCAAACCACCAACCACGAACCGACCATGAACATCAAAACAACCCTGTTGGGTCTGACCGCTTCCCTCTTCCTATCCTCCGCGGCGTTTGGACAAGCTCCCGACTCGGACGCGGCGCGCCCAATGAATCGTGGCGCGTTTGGCGGGGATCGCATCGAGCGCGGTCTTTTCGACCAAGGCAGCCGCCAGAAAATGCGTGGCCAGCGCGGCCAGCGCCAAGGATTCGAGCGCCCGAGCCAGCGTGGCATGCGCGGCCAGCATATGAACGAAGGCGGCCAGCAAATGCGTGGCCAGCGTGGCCAGCGCCAAGGATTCGAGCGCCCGAGCCAGCGTGGCATGCGCGGCCAGCATATGAACGAAGGCGGCCAGCAAATGCGTGGCCAGCGTGGCCAGCGTGGCATGCGCCAAGGCCTCGAGCGCCCGAGCCAGGGAGCCGAGCGCTTCGGCCCCAAGGCAGGCGCGAACCAAGGCGGTGACTTGCGGTCGAAGCTCGACAAGCTGAAGGCCGAGCGCCACGCCCTACAAGACCGGATCGCCGAGTTGAAAGAACGCAAGGGCAACGCCGAGTCTGACAAGCCGCTCAAGCCGCGCAAGAAGGGCAAACGCAAAGGCGGAAAGCGCAAGAAGGGCGGCGAGGGTCCGAGCAAGAAGCAGAAGAAAGGCGGTGGCCCGTTTGGCGGCTAAGGGAGCACCAACGAGGTGAGCCGGGGGGCTCACCTCCTCAAGGACCCGCGACGGATGCGTTCGTTGCGGGTCCTCTTTGTTAGAGCTCGATTTTGCGCCAATCGCCGATCGCGCGTGTCGCAACCGAGAGCATGGTCCCCATCCCAAGCCCGAGGAAGAACAGGTCTTTGCGGCATGCGACGTGAGGCATGCCTTCCAGGTCGTTCGTGGCGACCGCATGGGCAAGGCGGTCCGCGACGGAGACCAGCACAGCGGACGGAATCGCCTTCGCAACTTTCCAAGGGTCGTGATGGAAGGCGATCGTCTGCGCCAAGCTGCGCGGCAGGCCCCAAGCCAGCACGAGCTTTGCGCCGAGCTGCCCATGGTGGCAGCCAAAGGCCTGGCGCTCGGCGTCGATGGTTGACGCGCCGCTCTTCGCGGCGGCCTCGAGGGCCAGGACGTAGGGCTCCCGCATGTTGTCCAAGAGGACCGCGCGCCCGGCGTCGTGCAACAGGCCCGCCACATGCAGCTCTTCGGGCGGCATCAGGCCCTCGTTTTTTGCGTGTCCACCCAAGTCTCGTGCGATGCTCGCCACGAGAATCGAGTGCCGCCAATGCTCCAGAAACAGCGGGTCCTTTTGATTTTTCTTCGAGCCGAACGCACCGGTCGTGGCGGCCTGCAGCACGGTCTCGTGCAGCCGGTTCAAACCAAGAATCGAGGCGGCGTGCCGGGGGTCGAGCACGGGTACGGGGAGGCCGAACATCGCGCTGTTGGCAATGCGCAGTACACGCGTCGAGAGCTCTGGATCGCCGGCGAGGGCCTCGCCGATCTCCATCACGCTGGCGTCCGGGTCGGACATCATTGCGTTCAGCTTGAGCACCACATTGGGCAGGGATGGCAGCTTCAGGGCTGTCTTACTTTTTTTAAGGGCCGCGGCCGTGTTCATACAGGGGAGTCTCTTGAGGCCCGGACGGTGGGCAGAATTCATGGAGCATCCAGTTGTCGGCCGGGACAGGCGGAACCTGAGGGGCGTTCAACTCGTTATTAAGGATTCCGTTCGTCTAGCCCTCTCCTTCACCCCCCCAGGAAGCCTCCGTGATCACATCAACCTTGTTCTTGGCCCTCGCACCGGCCCTTCAGGCACCCGCGGGTGCCGAAGACCCGTCCGCGGGCCTCGCTCTTGAACCTCAAACTTACATCGTCACCTACGGCAGCGATCTCGACCTGCGCGATCGCCTGATCGAGGTGTCCAGCGTGCGATTCGACTCGGCCGGCTTTGTCGTGGCCGACCTCGACGCGCGACTCGCGGCCAGCTTGGTCGAGCGCGGAACCGAACTGACCGAGGTCCATGCGGACGGCCGCGACCTGTGGGTTGTCCCGAGTCAGCACATGGCGATGGTCCCGGGGGCGGGCGCGCAACTCCTGTTTCAGCCGGGCGCCGGCCTCCCCGGGGTCTTCGCGATTGCGCCTCAAGGAGCGCGCGCGCTGCAGGCGGCCTTGGCTGCTGGCGGCCATGGCCACTGCGGCTTGACCGCCGTGCCGCAGACTCGAATGCAGGCCGCGCCTCCATTGACTTGGCGCGGACGCACCGGCGCGAGCGGACCGCTTGCGCTGAGCGGCGCAGACCCGCGTGTGCAGACACTCGTGGACGCCGTGCAGAAGGCGAACATCACCGCGACTGTGACGTCGCTCTCGTCCAACTTCACACGCCGCGCGGATAGCGCTGGCGCCGTCACCGCGCAGAACGACATCCAAGGTTGGCTGAACGCATTTGGGCTGTCGACGTCGACGCAGCTCTTCAACTCGAGCTACTCGCGCAACGTGATCGCCGAGATCCCGGGCACGACACACCCCGAGAAGATCGTCGTGATCGGCGGGCACTACGACTCGGTGAACTGGGCCGACGGTTCGACGGCGATTGCGCCGGGCGCCGACGACAACGCGTCGGGCTCTGCCGGAGTGATCGAGGCTGCGCGCGTCCTCGCGCAGGGCGGCCCCTACGAAAACACGCTGCGGTTCGTTTTGTTCTCGGGCGAAGAGCTGGGGCTCTTGGGCTCGGGCTTCAACGCCAGTCAATCGAAGGCCGCGGGCGAGGACATCATCGCCATGTTGAACATGGACATGATCGCCTACCGCGAGACCGGCGACGCGCGCGACGTGGACTTCGCGACGAACAACTCGAGCGCTTCGCTGAACGCGTATTGCGATGCGATTGGCGCACTGTATGTCTCGAACTGGGCCTCGACTTCGGGCGTGCTCACAGCCGGCAGCTCGGACCACGCCTCGTACAACTCACAGGGGTATCCGGCGGCGTTCTTCTTCGAAGACCTCAGCCAGTACTACCACAACATCCACACGAAGTTCGACACGATGGCGCTGGCCACGACGGACTGGGATTTGGCCGAGATGATCGTGAAGGGCATCGTCGCCTCGGCCGCGAGTCTGGCCGAGCCGGTCGACATGGACGTGGTCCATACGCCGCTTACTGACAGTTTGGACGGCGTTGGGCCGTACCTTGTCGCTGCGCAGGTGACCAGCCAGACGGCCGCGAGCGTCAGCTCGGTGACGCTGAACTACTCGAGCGACGGTGTGAACTACACCGCGGTCTCGATGAGCGATGCGGGCGGCGGCAACTACCAAGCGCTGATCCCCGGGCTCGGCTCGCCGGTCACGATTTCGTACTGGATCGAGGCGCTCGACTCGGCCGGCGGCAGCGAGGCCGAGCCGACCGGCGCCGACGTGGGCGCGACCCCGCACAGCTTCTTTGTCGGGCAGAAGACGGTCGTGTTCTCGACCGACTTTGAGGGTCCCGGCGACGCTGGCTGGACGCACGGTCAGACGCAAACGCAGGACGACTGGCAGCGCGATGTGCCGCACGGACTCGCGGGCGATCCGTCTTCGGCCGTGTCGGGCTCGACGATCTGGGGTAACGACCTTGGGCCGTCCGGCTTCAACGGGCAGTACCAGCCGAACGTGAACAACTGGTTGCGCTCGCCGGCGATCGATGCGTCGGGCACAACAAGTCTGCACTTGGAGTTCGAGCGTTGGCTGACGGTCGAGGATGCGACCTATGACCAAGCGCAGATCTTCGTGGCCGGCCAGCTTGTCTGGCAGAACACGTCGGCGGGCGACACGATCGACTCGGCGTGGACGCACATGGATCTTGACGTGAGCGCGGCCGGCGCGGGCAACCCCGCGCTTGTGATCGAGTTCCGCTTGATCTCGGACGGCGGGCTTGAGTACGGCGGCTGGAACCTCGACGACCTCGAGTTGTCCGTGCAAGGCGCCGCTCCGCCGGCACCCGCGCCGAGCTTCACCGTCGCGCCGGCAACCGCTGCCGCGATCGGCTGGGAGACGGTGACGGCAACGGGAACGGGGCTTGGTGGCGTGACCGGAATCGTTGTCGGTGGCACCAACGTGAGCTTCGTGCAAGGTGCGGGGCAGGTCACGTTTGTGGCTCCGTCCGCGTCGAGCTTGGCACCGATGGATGTGGCGATCACAACGGCCGTGGGCACGGGCCACGCGAGTCTCGCCGTGGCGCCGTCGACGCAGACGGCTTTGGCTGGAGACAGCGAAGCCGCGGAAGGCAGCAGTGCGAGCTTCACGATCGGGTCGACCTCGACCGCCGGCGCGGCGTGGCTGCTCTTTAGCCCGATTGCGGGCCCGACGAGCCTGCCGGGTCTTGTGGACTTCTCAATCGGTGGGGGGAACGTGCTCAGCATCTTCAGCCTGGGCTCGGGCGCGGTCAACGCGGCGGGCAACTGGTCGACGACGCTGGCGATCCCGACTGGCGCCGGCCTAGCAGGACTGTCGGTCCAATTGGAAGGCTTGGTCTTTGACCCCGTGGGTGGATTTACGGTGTCCGGCGCGATGCCTTTCTCGGTCCTATAGCCGGACCGCTCGGTTCCTAATTGGGGTGCCCAGACGACCTTGTGGCCGTCTGGGCACTCTTCATAGAGTCTTCATAGGATGGGAAGATCCGCATCCGCCCCGATCCTCCTAAGTCGAGTAGAATAGAAGCGTCGCAACTGCTGGCCCGTTAGGCATCTCGTCCTCATGCAGCGACTACTCGAGATGTCCCGCGGCGCTTCTGTGCCGCGTGCCCAGCTGACACACATCCAGACCCCCGAATATCCGGATGAAGACTCTACCGATCATCTTCGGCGCTCTTGTGAGCACCGCTTCTTTCGCCGCGGCCCAACAGTCCGACGTTTTTATTTGCGACGTGACCCAAGATCAGCTGATCCGTCTTGCTGACCTTGATGGCGACGGCGTGTACATCTCCACGAACGAGGCCACCTCGTTCTGGAATAACGGCACCCTTGGCGTGACCTCGGCTTCGCCGCAGTCCGTCGAGATGCGCCAAGAGGCTGGACAGCCCACGGCGTACTTCATCGACGACAGCACGGACATCATCTACCGCGGGCAAGATCTCAACGGCAACGGCCTGCTTGATCACCTCGCTGGCGAGGTCGCCAACTTCCGCGACACGGGCACGCTGGACGGCGCGTCGAACGCGGACGGCATCGCTCTTCCGAACGACGGTTCGGTTTGGTGGTCGGCTCGTTACGACGGCGGCTCCAGCTTGATGCGTGGCGTTCACCGCATGATGGACATGAACGGCGACGGCGATGCCGAAGACGCTGGCGAGCTTGTCACGGTCGTTCCTGACAACGGCTCGGTGTTCGCACCGAGCGCGGTGACCGGCGGCATGGTTGCCGTCGACACCGAAAACTTCACGCGCTTGACCGAGCTCGGTGGCGGCGTTGTGGTTTGGAGTGGCTTCTCCGGCACCTTCTCGAACGACTTCTGCCTGTATCACTTCGACGACCTGAACGGTGACGGCGACGTCAACGATGCCGGCGAGTCGCTGAACTACCTGAACGCGGTCACCAAGAACCCGAGCCTCGACCAGAACGTCGACTTCGCTTCGGGTCTCCTGCGCGACCTGGCGACGGTTGATTCGGGCGGCGTCCCGACGGGCCACGCGCGCTTCATGCACCTCGCGACTTTGATCGAGGGTGGCAAGCAGATCGTCTACGCCGCGTCCGACTCGTCCGACTCGGGCAACTTCTCGCTGAACGCGCTGGGTCAAGGCACAAACGGCCTGATCTACCGCTGCGAAGACATGAACCTCGACGGCGACGCGAACGACGCGGGTGAAGTCACCCTGTTCTTCGACGGCAGCTCGACCTCGGGCGGCAACGCATTCCCGAAGATCGTTGGCATGGACGGCGTCGGCAGCTCGCTGTACGTCGCTTCCTTGAACAACGACACCGTGATCTTCCGCTTGGAAGACTTGAACGGCGATGGCGATGCCATGGACGCGGGCGAGCTTGACGACAACGGCGGCATTGGCCTCTGGGACCCGAACACCTGGGGAGGCATCCACGGTGATGTCCCGGTCGCGTTCGACCCTGTCTTCATGAACTACCACGTCTTCTGCGTGGACATCGGCGCCTTTGGCGCGGGTGCCTGGAACGTCCCGGCCCCCGGCTTCGTGACTTCGGGCATTGGCTGCTCGCAGTACTCGACCGACATCCCGACCATCCACGGTTCGGGTACGGCTGACATCGGCACGTCGAACTTCGTCACCGAGATGAAGAACGCGCCCGGTGGCATGCCCGCCGCGCTGACGATCGGTACCGCCACAGACCAGTGGATTGGTATCCCGCTGCCCTTCGACATGGCTGCCCTCGGCTGGGCTGGCTGCAACCTGTACCACAACTGGCAGTACACCCTGTGGACCGTCACGACGGGTTCGGGTATGACGGACGGCGTGGCGACGAAAGCGCTTGCCCTTCCGCTTGACCCGACCATCGTGGGCGCGGCCCTCTCGATGCAGTGGGCCGTTCTGAACCTGACCCCGGTCGGCTTCGACCTGGGTCTCACGGGCCTCGGCCAAGTGACCATTCAGTAGAGGACTCACCTCTTTCGTAGCAGCGCGGGCTCGGTGTCACCTTGACACCGGGCCCGCGCTGTTTGCGTTCAGATTCGAAGTGGAACGGGTGCATCCCGGAGTTTCCTTAAAGGCGAACAGGGTCTAGGGCCGATTCGAGGGGTGAGCCAAGCGGCCCTGTTCCCCAGCCGCGCTCGTCTGCCTATGCGTGCCTCTCTGACTTTGACTGTGATCGCTGCCCTCTTGGCGGTCTTCTTTCGCCCGCTCTTCCATGCGCCCGCCGTACGCGCTGGAACGGCTCTGCGCCTCGAGATCCCCGAGCTCGTCGACGGATCCGCCCTGGTTCTGGAGGGGCGCATCCTGTCCGCTGATGCGATCGAGACAACCGATGGGCTGATCGAGACCATCTATCAGATCGCTGTGGACGAGACCTACTTTGGGCAAGATCAGTACAACCGCAGCGTCCGCATCCCGGGTGGCGTGCTTGAGGATGGGCGCGGCATGCTGCTGGCGGGGATGCCAAGGCTGACCGTGGGCGAGGATGCTCTGCTTTTCCTGAGCGCGGCCGGAGATCGTGGCGTGCGCGTCCCGATCGGTTTGTCGCAGGGACGCTTTCGCATCGTGACAAGCCTCGATGGCTCCAAAGTCGCGGTGCGTGACCAAGGTGACCTTGGGCTTGTCGACCCCGTGACGGGCGCGATCGTGAGCGCCGACTCTAGCTACGTGCGCGACTACGCGGACTTGAAAGCCGAGGTCGTGGCCGCCGTCAGCGCCAAGCGCGCGGGGGCCGGCGAGTGAACAAGCGCGGGAGACTTTTTCTAGCAGCTGCACTGACCTTGGGGGCGGCTGGCTGGGCGCATGTTCGGCTGTACAACCCGGGGACTGGCGCGGAGCTGTTCTGGGCGAATCCGGCGAACATCAGCATCGTGATCAACGACGCTGGTTCGGACAACGTTGCGGATAGCAGCGTTGGGATGGCGCTGAAGAACTCGATCGATGCCTGGAATCATGCGGACGGCGCGACCGCACAATTGGTCGAGAACACGAGCCCTTCGCAGAAGGCTCGAACGGACTGGAGCTCGTCTTCGATTCACACGATGTGGTTCGATGAGACAAACTCCTCGGGTTACTTTCCGGTGGGTTCGGGGACCGTTGCGATCACGCCGATCTGGTTCTTTGGCAACGGAACGATCTCGGATGCCGACGTGCTGTTCAACGGCAAGGGATTCGGATTCACGACGAGTGGCGTGCCCGGGGCGTTCGACGTGCAGGACGTGGCCACGCACGAGCTTGGGCACTTGCTAGGACTCGACCACACGGGCGTTGCTGGCGGCACGATGTACCCGTATGTCGACCCGACTGTGATCTTGCACCGCAGCCTGTCGGCAGATGACGTGCACGGAATGCGCGACGCGTATCCCGCGGAGAGTTTTGCTTCGCTTAGCGGCCGGGTTGTGCGCAGCTCGGGTGGCGGCGTAGCCGGCGCTTGGGTCTCGGCCCGGGACGCGAGCGGTCGTCTAGCCGGTGCCGCACTCGCGGATGGCTCGGGCAACTACACGCTTCGCGGCCTTGATGCCGGGACGTACATCCTGTTTGCGCGGCCGCTCGACGAGCCGGTTTCAAGCGCGAACCTGACAAGCGGCCACAGCGTCGCAACGGACTTCGAGCCGGCCTACTACTCGACATTGATCACGCTTGGCAGCGGCCAGACGAAGAGTCTCGGGGACCTGTCCGTGGGGAGCGACGTGACCCTCAGCCTCGGCCGATCATCCGACAACCTGCCGCTGCGGGTCGTGCGCGGCGCAAACACGTCCCTGCAGATGCATGGCTCGGCTCTGAACCCGGGCTCGTCCCTGACGTCGGGGGACCCGAGCTTTGGCGTGGCGGCGTCGAACTGGCTCGGTAGCCTTGTGGGCTTCTCGGTCACCGTGCCGTCGAACGCGCCGCTGGGGCTTGTCGACCTCGAGGTGGTGGACTCCGCTGGGCGCCGTTCGATTTTGCCGGGTGCGCTCGAAGTGACTCCGCCGGACCCGGTGGTCTCGACCGTCAGTCCGCCGAGTGGCGCCGTGGGTGGCGGGACGTCTGTGATCATCAAGGGAACGAACTTCGAGCCCGGCTCGAGCGTTGTGATCGGCGACCGCATCTACCGCGACGGCGACCCAGGCGGCTCGACCTTCTTGGACGCAACCACGATCATGTTGACCACCGCCGTGACGATCGGTGGGGCGCACGATGTGGTCGTGATCGACTCGACCGGCGTCGAGGGCCGGCTTGCCGCGGGCTTCACGTCTGCCGCGCTGCCGACGATCGACACGGTGTTCCCAATCGCAGGGAACAACGGCGGCGGGACCAGTATGACTCTGCGCGGCGACTCGTTTACCGCGGGTCTTGTCGTGCGGATCGATGGGCAGGTGCAAGACAACGTGAATGTCGACAGCTCGTCGCGCGTGATCGTGACCACGAAGGCGGGAGTCGAAGGTGGGCCGTACTTGCTTGAGGTCGAAAACCCAGGCGGCGGCATCGCCACCAACGCCTTCACCTTCGTGCGCCCTCAGGATCCGCGGATCACGAGCATCAGTCCGTCGACAGGGACAACGGCGGGCGGCGAGCTCGTGACAGTCACAGGGGCGGACTTCAACGGGAAGACCGAGGTCGTGTTTGGTGCGGACCCCGACACAGGCATCGGCGGCGTGGCGGCTAACTCGGTGACGGTGGTCTCGAACACGACGCTGATCGTTGAAGTGCCTTCGAACTCCGGTGGCGAGAAGAGCGTTCTTGTGCGCCAATCGGACACCGAGCAGGCCGACGTCTTGGCGGCTGGCTTCACCTACACCGGCGGCGGTGGAGGCGGCGGCGGCGGCTGCGGCGCGACCTTGGGCAGCGAGCCATTCTCGATGCAGTCGATGCTGGCGAACGGGTTGTGGTTCGTGGGCTTGCTGACGACGCTCGTCTGGCGCCGGCGCCGGCTTGCGCTCGTGCGCAGCTAGCTCGCCTCAAAGCGGCCTCAAAAAGACCGACCCTTCCTAGGCCAAGGCGTAGGAAGGGTCGGTTGCAATTCACGGGGTAAGAGTGATCACCGCCGCTGTGCGCGGGGGTTCAGATCACTGACCCCTGATTACAGTCGCTCAACTTCTTCAAATGACCACCTCCATACTTCTTATCGGTTGACCTAGCACATCCGAGCGTGAGCGGCCCGGCGCTAGGCGAAGGTTATTACCCCGGGTGTTCCCAGGTATGACTCAACTATGAGGGATCATCGGCGTATCGACAAGGACTCTTGACCGATCCTCGTTGTTCGGCGTCTGATTTTCTCATGCGCGGGAGGCCACCGGATAAGATGCTCACCATGGTCATGACGCGACTTCTCGGCCTGGCACTCGTGCCCCTCGGCCTGCTACTCTCCGCCTGTTCTGAGGCTCCCGATGCGGCCCCCGTTGCCCCGGTCGTGATGATTGGCATCGACGGCATCGATCCGGGGATCCTCGCCGACCTGATCGATGCCGGGCGCGTGCCGACGTTCGAGCGCTTCGCCAAGGAGGGCACGCTGGGCACCCTCGGGACCTTTGCGCCGACCTTCTCGCCCGTGATCTGGACGACGATCGCCACGGGCCAGGATATGGAGGCGCACGGCGTGCAGGACTTCCTGGACCCCGAGGGACGGCCCTACACGTCGAACGCGCGGCGCGTGCCGGCGCTGTGGGACCTGGTTTCGGATGCGGGCTTGACCGTCGACTGCACCGGCTGGTGGATCACCTGGCCGGCCGAGCGCATCAGTGGCCGCATGGTGGCCTCATATGCCGCTCAAGCGCAGGCCAAGATCATCTGGAAGCCGACCCTGTGGGACAAGATGGAATCGCAGACCTGGCCGCCCGAGCTGCAGGCCGAGATCAAGCCATTCCTCACCCTCGCGAGCGAGCCCGAAGAGCTGCACCCCTTGATGCGGCGCGCTTTCGCGATCCCGGACAAGGTCGACAAGCGCACGGGCCGCCTGATCAACGACCTCGCGTGGACGATGGCGGCCGACCTCTCGGTCAGCTCCGTTGCCGGGCACTTGCTCGACACGGGCGCCGCCGACCTGTCGATGTGCTACCTCGCGATGCCCGACGTCGCTGGCCACCGCTTTTGGAAGTTCTTCCGACCCGAGGACGAGCGTTACGAGGTGCCTAAGAAGGACGTAGAGGCCTTCGGCGACTTCATCAACGCGGCGTACATCGAGGCCGATCGCATGTTGGGCGATTTGCTGGCGAAAGCTCCGGAGGGAGCGACGGTGATCGTCTTGTCGGACCATGGCATGCATGTCGATCCCATGAACATCTATGAAGAGGACGCCCTCGCGTCGGGTGCGCACGAAGACGCGCCCGCGGGCATCTTCGGCGTGCTCGGAGGCCAAGCCGCCAAGCTGGGCAACAAGCTGCGCGACTCCGCGCCCCTTGGCGATGTTTACGACGTCGCCCCGATGACGCTGCATCTTCTGGGCTTGCCCGTGCCGAGTCACTGGCGCAGCCTGGCGCAGAAGGCCGTGCCACTCGAGCGTTGCCTCGACGAGGCCTGGCGCGTCGAGCACCCGCTCGAGCGCGGCCCGAACTCCGACTCAGACTTCCGTCCCGCGACCCCGTCGACCGTGCCCGCCGCCGGTTCGGACGAGGCCTTTTTGGAGTCTTTCAGTGCGCTTGGTTACCTCGACGGCATCGAAACGCCCGAAAAGCCGGAAGCGCCGGTGCCCGCCCCGAAAGAAAACGACCCAACGACCCCCGACTCCGCCCAATAGCCATGTCTACGATCACTTTCGACATTGAGGTCGCCGGCTTCCCTTGGGACGACGTTGACGAGATCACCCGCGGCTACTTGCTTGGCCGCGCGCGCGACGAACGCGAGCGCGAGGCGCTTCCCGAGCGGATGGCGCTGTTCCCTGGCCTCGGCAAGGTGATCGCGATTGGCATGTGGAACGTCGAGGCCGACCGCGGCCTGATGCTGCTCGAAGGTGCCCAGCGCGAAGAGCCCCACGAGTGGGAGCGCGTGCCCAACTCGGACGTCTTCCGCGGCTCGGAGAAAGAGGTCCTGCAGATGTTCTGGGAGATCGTCGGCCGCAAGCGCCCGCGGCTTGTGTCCTACAACGGCCGCGGCTACGACGGCCCGATGTTGATGATCCGCTCGGCGCAACTAGGCGTCACGCCCAGCATCAACCTGGTGCCGTACCGCTACGACATGTCGAGCCACTGCGACCTGATGGAGGCCTTCAACTTCCAAGGCGCCTCGCGCTCGAACTACTCGCTTGATTACTGGTGCCGCCGCTTCGACATCGAGTCGCCGAAGGGCTCGATCGACGGCAGTCAAGTCGGCCGCGTCTACCGCGAGGGCCGCATCGACGAGATCGGCGAGTACTGCCTGCGCGACGTGCGCGCGACCTCCGAGTTGTACAAGAAGCTGAAGACAACGCTGCTGCCGCACTTCAAGGGCGGCGGCTGAGCGGGCGGTGCCCGGAAGACTGGACTCGCCTGTGGTCCGACGCTAAGAGTTGCCCATGACTCGACTCGCAATCCGGCTTGCGATGGTTGCGTGCGCCCTCGTCTTGTAGACCCGCGTAGGCATCGGGATCGTGGGGTCCGCTCGGAGCGATCGCGACCTGCACGACGTGTTCTGGAAGCGCGAGCCGCCGATCAGCAGGCAGGCGGTGCTTGAGCGGCGGGGCGAGCCGGACGCTGTCGAGACCGCGGCAGAGGGCACCGAATTGTGACCAACGACTCGGCCTGCGCTGGCGCGGGCTTCTGATCTGCGTCGTGATCCCGATCCCGTTGGTGATGCCCGTGGGTCACGAGTCCACCTCGCTCATCGTCCAAGATGGCGTCGTCATTGCCGCCGAGGCTTTGCGTCAGACCACATCGCCATGCGCGGCGGGTGTCGTACCGGGGATCTGCTACGACTATGGCGTTGGTGTCTTTGACCGGTGAGGGATCCGTCTCGCGAAGGAGCAGGCTCGCTGTGCCCTGGGGTGGGGCAGAGGGAGCGATGCCAAACGGACACTCGAATTGCAGCGGCCCGGGTGGTGGCATCCTTGGGCTCTCGGCGCACGTTCCGTTCTTCGCGCACGGCGAAGAGTCCCTCGCCCCGGGGAGCGCTCCGGGGGTGGCGATTGTGTGACCGAGCGTTTCCGGGCAGCTAGCGCATAGCGTTCCCCTTTGCCTAGCAGCCACAGGTCGTAGCCTTGAAACGGCAAGCGATTGACACTTCCTTTTGAGCTTCTATGAATCTTCACCTGACCGGATCCTCGCTCCTTGTTCTCATCGTCGCTCTGCCTATGACGGCGACCGCCTTTCAGGATGCTCCACAGTTTGGCGTTGTTCAGCTTGACGACTCTCTCGGCAGCAAGACCGGGACGCCCGAGTATGTGGGCCACAACGGTACAAACGAAGCGCGCTGGATGAGGTTGTTCACTCCCGAGTTTCCCGACCAAGATCGGACGTTCAACGTGACCGTCTACAACAGCAATCACAACCGAGTGGGTTTCTACGGCATGACGCCGGAAGGCGAGTATGTAGAGGTTCCGGCTGATGGCTATGTTGTCGTGGAAGATGACGTCGACCAGGACGATGCTGACGTTGTCGTGGGCTGGGAGTGGTACTAGAAAGGCGATAGGCGGGGGCAGTCCCGCCGGACTCTTCTGAGGTGTGGCGTAGTCGGTACTGGTGAGCCTAGGAGGCTGCCCGAGGTTTGGGGCCGCGAAGAGGACCTGACGCTGATGAACTGGGGCGTGCAGGACGCTCTGACGCTGGCTGGCATCGGCGGGCCGTTTGACTTGCTTCGCACGACCACACCACGCAGCTCAACCGAGCTACGCACGCTGAGCTCCGCCGAACTTGCCGAGTTCACGGCCAAGCGCGGCACGCTTGTGTTGTGGTTCGATGCGGCGCGTTTGACGGTTGTCGGCACTGAGTAGGTGCGCCAAGGCGGGCTTGCTGCCTAGTCTGCCGGCGGGGGATTCGGCGTCGCGTTGATGCTTGCGAGCGCGACTTCCACGCGGGCCACCTCTTCATCCGTCAGGAGCTCGAAGTGGCTAGCGCGCTTGCGGGCGGAGAGTTTCCAGTCGTTCTGACGGCAGCAGCGGATGAGTAGGTCGAGGAGTCGGTTGGGCATGTCCACGATGTTCTGGATGGCTTCGACGCTGCGGTCGTAACGCTCGAGAAATGTGAGCTCCGCGACGAGCTCGGTCTCGATTGTCCGGGTGATGAAGTCGAAGAGACTCTCGGTCTGGTGCGTGAGGTCGATGTAGCGAAAGAGCGAGGCAGTCTCGCTATGGACTTCCATCTGTCCCTGCGCATCGAGGTCGAAATCGATCAAGCGCATGAGCGGTGCCGAGAAGGCCTCGAGAGCCGCGTCGTAATCCTCGGGCGCTGACTTCATGATGGCCGAGACGGGGAAGATGAAACCCGGTGGCGTGAAGCCCCTTTGGGCGAGGATGTTGTGGATGAGGAGCCGATGAATGCGGCCGTTGCCGTCCTCGAAAGGATGCAGGTAGACGAAGCCGAAGGAGACGACCGCCGCATGGACTACGGCCGAATCAAGGCCCCCACGAAGCTGCTGGTGGCACTCGATGAGTCCCTGCATGAGCGCTTCGAGGTCTTCTGGCTTGGGGCTGACGAAGTGCACCCGCTCGCGCCAGCCGATGCTCTGCCCCACGTAGTTCTGCGTGGTGCGATAGTCCGAGTCACAGAAGCGCGGATCGACCGTGTTGTTTTGCAGGTAGATGAGCTGGGACTTCGAGCAGAGGTCCTCGCGCCCGGCATTCTGTAGCAGAGTGACGAAGCGCTCGGTCCGGGAGGAGTCCGGTTGGATGTGCTCGATCGCGAAAGAGGACCTCGTCTCGCGCGTGTAGAGGAAGCCAAGCGCACGGCGCAAGAGGTCGGGGGCGAACTCGTCGAGGACCGCTTGGCAGCGTTGGGTGAGGTCCGACGCCTCGAACTTTTCCAGCCGCAGCGTGCGGCGCACCTGCGGGCAAAATGCTTGCGTCCCGAGCAGGTTGTTCCTCACCCGATGACGGCGACTCATCTGTGGCGTTGAGACGGTGTAGTGAAGTTCCGGATCGAGCAGGTCGACGTAATTGCCGCGCGTGGCGTCCTCGATGGGCAGGCTCTTTTTGGTGAGCCACTCGTAGAGGAACCAGATCCGGCGTGCTGTCTTGCCCGATGGCTTCGACTGGATGTACTCGACGAGCTCTTGCGGTTGGACGCGTTTGAATAGCTGCGCCAGGATGCCGAGGTTGACGCCGTCGTACTTGAACGCGAACTCGAGCTGTGCGCCTAGTGCGTCACCGGGCCAGTATCGACCTGGATAGAATTCCTCAAGCGTGCCATCGCTGGCCTCAAGCCGGCGCGTTGTTGCGCCAACAAAGGACACGTGCCAGTTGGGGAGAGCGGCCAGGGCGTACTGCTCAATCAGGGCTGCGTAGCCCGCCGGGCGGAGAATCGAGTGTCGAGGGCGGTTTGCCATGCAAAACGGCGAGGGGTGTGCCGAAGTGTGGTGAATCTGATGGTTCGGAGGGGAAGCGCTTACCCTTGTGGCATTTTAGGGTGATTTTAGCTAGTTGGCGGGAATTCACAGTGGAAATCTAGACTTGACGGGAGAGTGACGCGGTATTCAAGGCTAACCGAGCAGGCTGGCAGGAGCGGCTCGGCGACGCGGGCAGCCTCTCGATCGTGATTGCGGTCTACGCAGCAAGCTCGGCGTCGGGGCTTGGGGCGGGGCTCCGTATCCTTGCAATTTCGACAGCGGCTGCAAAGATTGCAAGGATAACGGGGCTGGCCGAGAGGCGCGTTCCGGCCGCTCCAGGCGTGCTCCGTTGGCTAGTTCGAGGCCCGTGTCACGAGAAGGCCACCGAAGCTGATCCACATTTCGGGCCGATCGAGGTCTTGATCTCCCTCGTTGTAGCGAATGCCGAGGTTCTCGACTTGGCCATCGACGAGTGGGATCGGCTGGAGAGTCACCGAGAGGGCATCCCAGTCGCCGTAACCCTCGAGTTGAGCGGGAGCGAGGTGGACATGAGCTGGAAGGGTGGGGCTGTCAGATGCCATCCACTTGCCGCGCCAGTTGATCTCCCATGGCGAGCCAGCATGGGGTCTTTCCGCTTGGCCGGCATCGGGCACCAAGACGACCGAGAGCGTGCCCCCGGCGGTGACTGTCGGGGTGGCGAGCTTGTCCAGATGACCTGATAGGCAGCTGAAGACGAAGGAGTCCCAGGAAGCCTCAAGGTAGGCGGCCGGCTCGGGAAAGTATCGAGCCCGGGTGATGCAGGCTAGAGGCTCGAGGAAGTTCGGGCCATTGAAAGCGGGGCTTTGATCGGCCATGGAGCCAAGCCGGAACCACCCATGGCCATCGATGGTTTGGGGAGGCGCTTTGGGGCCGTCGAAGCGCGCTTGGTTTGCGAGGTGATGCACCGTGGAGGCGCGAATCGTGTCGCCTGGACCTTGCTGCTCGAACGTGATGCCAGCACCGAACGGTCCGTCCCCGTGTGGAGGGTGCGCGACATGTGTGCCAAGCGGCCAAGTTGTTTGCTGGGCGAGTTCGCGGCTAGAGGCCTGACAACTTGCGAAGAGGCCCACGATGGCGAGACCGTGGAACGCGCGAGTGAGGGCGGGGCGGAGGTTGCGCATGCCGAATGGGAGCAGGGGGTGGGCAAGTGGTGAGAGCGTGAGTGCCTCGACTTTACCTCGGGCAGGCTTGAGGCACGGTCACGGGGTCGTCACAGCGTGGAAGGAATGGGGCGAACACGGGTGTACTCGTTGCAAGGTGCGCGTGGCAATCTAAACCTGACCCACCCGGCAAGCGAAACCTGACCCACCCCGAGCCAACCCCGGCAAGCTGTAGGTACGAAATCACAGCGACCCGGAGAAGGAATGCTCAAGATGGATC